>Ga0302275_10000782_pt1 | contig 35066 bp, 26 predicted proteins | sample III_Bog_N2_2_FD_200229 | JGI IMG/M metagenome (GOLD analysis project Ga0302275, IMG submission 200229) | Peat permafrost microbial communities from Stordalen Mire near Abisko, Sweden - III_Bog_N2_2 | ecosystem: Environmental > Terrestrial > Soil > Wetlands > Peat | place: Sweden: Abisko... | reverse complement strand
CTTTAACAGTCAGGCACCCGGCTTACTCGCGAACATACATGGTATTTTCGTCGATCAGGACATGGACGTCGGAGTAGAAGCGAGTACACAGGACTGCGACACCATGGTCCCGCCAATCCGCGGGGCGACGAAGCCTTGTGTCTTTGTTCACGGAAGCCTGAATCAGGAGGCGTTTGCTTTCAACACCGACCCAACCGCGACTACAATCGGTGGGCGCCCACGAGAAGACTGGCGCATCGCGACCCTGCAGACGTTGACTCACGAGGTTCAGCACGTCCGTTACGACACAACCGTGGGAGTGGCAGCCGCTCCGGCCGGCACGACCTGTGCCCGGGTTGATATCGAATCCGAACTCAGTGAGCTAAATGCGATTCTAAGCGAATTCCCAGCTGTTTTCGACGCAGTACCAGCCGGAGCTCCGCCAGGCGACCCTGCCCGTACTCGCCTGGCCGCCTGGTTCAGAAGCTCGATCACCAACACGGGTGAGAGCATCCAGGGAAACCTCAAGGGCATCGACTGTAAGTGCTCTTGTGCGGATACCGATACTTATGTGAAGGAGACGGTCGCCTTCGTGACCAGTGCATGGTCCGTAGCTCAAAAGGATGCCTTGAACGACGAATTACGTCGGCCGGTATGGGCTCTAAGATGGCCGTTGTAAGTCACTTCGCCTGATCGGGCGTACAGCGGCGGGCTTTTTCCCACGCGGTCTGCGTCCACTTCCCAGAGGAGATCTCGGAACTAAGCGCGAACTTCAGATCGGAGCCCGATGGACGCAACACGACGAGAGTTCGATGTATCGCGCCGACTCCGGCAAATCCGAGCGTTTGTTCGTGAGGATCATATTGAACAGGCTCATCACGGACCACTCGCTTGCCCAGTCGCGTGTCAGCCTCGGTATCCGCACGGAGCCCCGAGTCGGTGCGACGAAGAACGATGCGATAGCTCTGCCCCAGATCCCAACATCCCTCGACCGATACCGCTACATTCTCGGGCACAACGCCAGTCGTCATCAAAAGGAGAACTCCTAAAGCAGTTACGATCATGTCGTAGCCCTTGATTTGACTATCATTATATACGGAGCTAGACGCAAGCTGTCACTTAGAGTCGGAGTCCAGGTCGGAAGCGTTGAAGATGTTGCGCTCTTGTTAGTGCCACGAAGTACATCTGGGGATGGAATCAATGCCACAGCAAGTATGTAATGGAGCGACCCTCCAATGCAGTTTCGGAATGGCCCCGAGCAGTTTGGTGGTGTTGCCGGTCAATCGCGTCAACACTGCCGATCAGCCCGATGCCAACATCATGGATAGCATCCCGCTGACGAACATCATGCCATTTGGCATGTGCATGTCGCCGGCGAATCCGGAGGTGGCGTCGGCCACTGCGGCCGCCATGGGTGTGCTCACGCCGATGCCCTGTATTCCGGTGACGCCCGCTCCCTGGACGCCGGGGGCTCCAACGGTTATCTTAGCTGGCAATCCCACACTGGATAACACCTGCACGTTGATGTGCACCTGGGGAGGAGTGATTCAAGTCGTCGTTCCGGGCGAGTTTACAGTTTCGGTCCCATGATGAGAGCAACGCCAGAATAAATAACGAACCGGGCTTGAACGGAACGACGACGAATCACGGGTGCGAGGGGGCATGGGCGAAAAGCAGATCTGCTTCGTGGTGATGGGATTTGGCGAGAAGACGGATTACCCAACCGGACGGGTCATCGACTTAGACAAGTCATACCATTACATCATCAAACCCGCCGCGGAAGAGGCTGGGCTGAGCTGTGTTCGAGCCGATGAGATCATTCATTCGGGAACCATTGATGTCCCAATGTATGAACAACTGCTCACTGCGGACGTAGTTGTGGCCGATGTATCGACGTCGAACTGCAATGCCTTTTACGAATTGGGAGTCAGACATGCATTGCGTCCGTACACCACGATCACCATCGCCGAAGACAAAATGGTCTTTCCGTTCGATGTGAACCATATCGCAATCCGCAGGTACCAACACCTAGGCAAAGGAATCGACTTCGCCGAGGTAATGCGCATGAAGGCGGCGCTCAAGGAGGCGATTGAAACGATTGCCAGCAAGCCCACGGATGACAGCCCGGTCTACACGTTTCTGAAAGACCTGCGCCCTCCGATCCGCGGGGCAAAAGAAGCCGCGTTGAGGTCAGCGGTAGCGGGAATCATCGGGAGCATGCCTGCCAGCGAGCCGCCCCGCGAGGATTCTACGAATACCGCTACAGTTAGCATTTTGCTGGCACAAACGCAAACGGCAATCGCCACGAGCGACTTCGTAACTGCGAAATCGTTATTGTCGGTGGTGAGAAAGATAGTGCCGGATGATCCTTTTGTAGCTCAACGGCTGGCGCTAGCAACCTACAAGAGCGAGGTTCCAAGTCAGACGCAAGCTCTGAAAGACGCTTGCGATATTTTGGCAAAACTCAATCCGGAGGTCTCAACCGACACTGAAACATTGGGGTTGTGGGGGGCCGTTCACAAGAGGCTGTGGGAGATCACGGGCGACCGATCGTACATAGAGACTGCAATTTTCGCTTATGAAAAAGGATTCTACTTGAAGAACGATTACTACAATGGTATCAATCTGGCCTATCTTTTCAACGAACGCGGTGCGGTTTCGGAGGTGCCTGAATCGGTGGCGGATTTTGTGCTGGCACAACGAGCGCGCAAGAAGGTCCTTGCAATCTGTGATTCTTTGTTGCACGCAGATTACAAGCTGCCAGATCAAGAGGAGTACTGGATCCGGGCGACGATGGCGGAAGCGTGGCTGGGGTTGGGGGATGCGGCAAAATCCCAAGAAAGCTTAGACGCAGCGTTTTCGTTGGAACCAAGTCCGAGTCAGTGGATGCGAAACAGTACATTGGAGCAACTGCAGAATCTCCGCCGGCTTCTCGCCGCTTCTCCTCTAAAAAAATTTAGTTGATTGCTGAATCGTGGGTAAGCCGTAATTCTCTTAATACCAATCTCTATCGCGGACCTCGATGAGAGAACCTCGATAGCGGACAACAAGGTCAGAGAAAAGGTCCAAAGTGCGCGGCTTCCACGTGCTTGCCAGCGGCTCGGCCGATCTCAAGCAAGACCGAAATATTTTCGACGGCATCCATTTTTTGAATGCTCGCAGCGTTCACTTCCGAAAAGCCGAGTCCTTCGAGACCGGACGCGCTCAGGTCCGCGTTATAGCGCGCATACAAGAAATGGCGGCCAAGATTCGTGGATAGCGGAACTGCCGGAGAAGCGTACTGTTCCTCCAGGGTCAATCCGCCGCATGATGTGTCGCCTGTTGTGTCGCCTAATGTTCGGGGGACCAGGTCGAGTAACTCTCGATCTAGGTGCGCGCCGAATGTACAACGTCCGACGGTGCGACAATTGATGTCTTGATCCACTTGCATACCGTACATCAGCGCCCCGGGAAGGCCAGCCACTGTTGAAACGATGTTCTTGTTGGGACGGGCCGCAGTGGCTCCAAGTGATTCCGCAGCGCCGGTACCGATCGAAACAATGAGCAGATTATCCTCTCCCTTCTTCCAGTTCAATCGATAAGCCGGATCGGTCGCCATACGGTAGAGCAAGAAAGCGGGGTTGTTGTAGGGCGTGACACCGCCATCCACGAACACAAAGGTTTTGGACGGGTCGCTCGGATCCCATTGCAAGATCTCGGGAGGAAAATAAACAGGTGCGGCGGTGCTGGCGCGAACCAACTGCCACAGGGGGATCCTCAGGTTGCAGTCTTTACGCATGGGGTCGTTGTACCTGGCGTCGGGGTTGCTGCTAATGGGCCACGGCGAATCGGTGGTCACGTTCTTCGTAACCGCCAGGAGAAGGCACCTCAGATTCGCGGGTTCAAGGTTGGTGTCGTGGCCAAATACTTCCTGCAGTTGCGCTTTCAGTGGATCGGCAGAATATAAATACTTGATCCGCTCGACGAGCCAGGCCGGGTCGAACATCTGCTTTCCGGTTAAGGTGTAAAAGTTGACTAGATCCGATGTCGTCATCCCGCGAGCTAACCCAGCCGCGATAATTGCTCCCGTGCTGGTGCCGGCGATGTAATCGAAATAGTCGCAAAGTTTACCTCCGGTTTTGACCTTAACGAGGTCCTCGATTTTCTGAAGAATCCCTAAGGTGACGAGGCCGCGGATGCCACCTCCGTCCAAAGCCAGCATCCGGCGCGGGCGCTCTTTCTCATATCGGTTACGTAGAGTATTCCAGCGATCAGGGTGGATAAGCATTGTTAAACCTCGGGCTCGACGTATTATGGCCAGAGCCGTCTCTACAGGACTTGGAACACGGGGCAGAAATTATGATCATAGCGCTGGCCGGAAGACGAGTCGATAGTCCTGACGCCAAACAAAGTCGATTCCCCGCCACAGCCGAAAACCTCGAAATCGTACGAAAAAGAATTGGCATCATGTTGCGGGCTGAGGGCGCTGAACTACTGGTGAGTTCCGCGGCTTGCGGCGCGGATCTACTGGCGCTTTCGGAGGCGGGCAGTTTGGGTCTACGGCGACGGATCGTATTGCCTTTCGACCGTAATAAGTTTCGAGCTACGTCGGTTACAGACCGACCCGGAGACTGGGGGTTGCTATTTGATGAAGTGGTGAACGAGGTTGAGAAACAGAGAGATTTGCTGGTTATTCACCCGAGTTCAGAGGACAAAGCCTATGTTGAGGCAAACCACGCAATCGTAGATGAAGCCTTGTCCCTTGGGGAACAGCACCGGGTTCCTGTTGTAGCGACATTGGTTTGGGACGGAAAATCCCGTGGCGAGAATGACTTTACCGAAGAATTTGGAGTTTATGCTCGAACTAAAGGCCTTACGACTGTTGAAGTGATGACTCTTTGATCGCTGAATGGAAGGCCCTAGCAGGGTGCGGAAAAACCCACGTCTTCCGCTTTGGGGTGTCGTAAACTGGCTGGAACAATGGCCACATTCCGCTGGAAGCTGCCCATCGCATGCGTTGTCCTCGTTTTCGTCACGGTGTCTGCCCAGGCAAAACGGATGCCCCCGAAACCGGTCACTCCGGTTGTTTCTGGTGGGGTTCGGTACTCCGCCGAGGGTGACGGACGAGACCAATACGTCGCGGCGGCGGATGCCTCAAGCGGTAACGTGTTGTGGAGAGTGAAGGTGTTCCATACGCACATCAAGTTCTGGGTGGAGGAAGACGTACAGTGGGTCTTCATAACTAACCTGCAGTTAGTAGGCAACTCCCTTTTCGTCCGAGATGAGATGTCACGGTGCTATTCGGTTGACCTCACGAAGAGACACGTAAAAAGGCAGCAATGCGGTGAGATGTTTCAGAATAGGCAAATCCCCAGTCCCACGGATGCACACTAGGGAAAGGCGGGTGGGCCACATCTCCGCGGCGACTATAACTCTTTGTGACGTTGACTGTCGACACAGAAACAACTGGGGGTGCGCCACTTCTCGCATTTGAGAAGTGGCCTATTAGAAATCCTGCAGTCAGGATCCTTTCTGACCTTCACTCCCTTCCCGCGCCATAGCGAACGCGAAATCCTTTGACCTAGCCTCTACCGCGCCCGAAAATAGACTTGTGATTGGGCAGTTTCGGGATTAGTCCTCAACCACGGACGCCTCTTGACTCTGCCTCAAGAACGCTTTGAAAACCCGAGAATCGCGCAAGTCATTGGCTATCGCAAGTGACCTGCTTGAACGCTTGAAACTGTGGAAGCAGAGCACGGATTATCCAGCGGACAATGATTGGATTTTCGCTAGTCTTCTAAAGCTCGGCAGGTTGCCATATTCCTACACGGGATTTTGGCGTGAGCTTGACAGAGCGGGAAGGGCTTGCGGAGTGAGTCACATTGGCACCCACACGTTCCGGCATTCCTTCCGAATGTAGATTGACGCAGCCGGAACTACGGTGGGAGTACAACAAAAACTCATGCGGCACGCCGACATCCGCACAACCATGAACATCTACGGGGATGCGGCATCAGCGACATGCGTGAGGCACACGCCAAAATAGTGCAATTGGCTTTGCAAGCCGAGTAACGGCACGGGAAGCGGCACGGAGGGATTCGTAACTTACTGAAAGAATGGCTCCTCAGGTAGGACTCGAATCCACCTGAAAACGTCAATCAAAGGACTTACAGAGCACGGACGGCACTCTAAGGACGTACAAGTATCGGGTAGTTTACGTTAAGTGATTGCAAAGTGATTGCAGATTTTCGAGTAATGATGAGCTGATCGATTCGAGCCCCCACACCTGATTTTGGGAGTGCCGGATGCGCTAGCCGAAAGGAATCGGCGGTCCGTTCGTCTGGGCGTCCGGTCAAATGATCGACGACGTGTTGAGCGCGCATCCTTGGCTCACATTCCAGCGCGGAGTCGACCCTGGACGAGCCTGGCAATTACACGTCTACGTGAACGACGACAAAGTTCTGGATACCGTTTTGCTCGGAACGACGCCGCCACGTCGCTGGAAAACGCTCCGGCTCGATCTATCGAACTACGCAACAGAGCGTCGCCCTGCGCCTGTGCCAGAGAGTCCTGCTTCCCCACCGCGAAGCTGGCAACGTCTATTGGCGCAAGCTAGCTGGGAATAGTAGTGAATCGGCGGACTGAATGATTGGAGCGGGGGACCGGGATCGAACCGGCGACATCCGGCTTGGGAAGCTATAGTCAACCCTTCGGCCAACGATAAATCATGCATATAGAGCGGGTCCACAGGGGCCAAACGCGGCACCGTTGGCGCGTATTGAACACAATTCTGAACACAACAACGGTCCACCTTCGACGACAATCAAAAGCCGTTGCTTTTTGCGCGGTAATCTGGTCGCCGAGAGAGTGGGTGGGATTCAATTCGCTCTCTGTTACAGACCCCGTGCGTTCAATGAGATGCCAACAACCGCAGTAAATGCCGGCAGTTACGTTCCATCATATGCGGAACATGAGTCACACAAGAAACGTTGATTAACTCCGATTGCTCTGATCATGGTATGGACGGTATGGATTTGGATTTTCTCGCCGCGCTACAGGCGTCCTTACGCATCCCAATGGTTTTCCCTTTCCTGTTTTTTGAGTGTGCAGAATCCACAGCGGTCAACAACACCGCGGTAAAATATGAACAAGAAAACTCCCCGAGCAAAGTCACGGTGGCATGGTCGGCATGGTCGCGCCTTGCCGCTGGGACGCACACGATTGTCTACGACCTGCTTCGCAACCCCGCCTCAGATGGCGCAATGGATGCAGCGGGGGGCGGTGGCTCCGTATACGGGAGGCTGCAACGGCGGCAGCGCCCCTGCTTGCGGTTCCGTAGCAACAGGGTTGGCCCAGTGTCCCGGTTTTGTCTGTTCGTGGATAACACTGCGAACGCGACCTCCGCGTACGGTATTCAGAATGGGAATCTCGCGCCAAACTCAAATCTTTGTCCCACTGGCATTCCTAAACGGCATTTAGGTAGCCGCGTTTGGGTAGCCGTAACCCTAGCGCGGGCCGTCGAAAAAGAAAACCACACGGACGCGTGGTCCAACGGTGGCGGTGCCGGTAGTCCAATGAAGCGGTACGCTGTGTCACCAATTTTTAACTTGACAGGCGAATCTATCGGAACGTAAATTGTCGGTTCAACGTTCCGAGGGGGACACTACTGCATGGAAGGAGCCAAACAAAATGGCTTCCACGTGGAGTTGTCTGTCTCGCCGTAAGAATCCTGCGCGACGTGCAGCTCGCTGTTCCGTTCCCGTGCATGACGGGAGCATTTCCTCTCTCGTGAATTGTGCCCCCCAACTTCTAGCCGATCTGAAAACCAACTCATGAGGAACACAATGCGATACATCCAACAGATTTTGTTGGCAGCTGTCAGTCTATCGGGCGTCGCAATGGCCCAGACCGACCTATATGCGGGAGCCGTGCCGTTCTCTACGCAGGAGCACGGCGTCGATTTGGCGACTGGCAATGTTAGCTTCTCAATGCCCGTTCGAAAAAAAGCTGGAAAGTTGCCATTTTCGATGTCGCTTCGTGGCAATTTCGGTGTCTATCTGTCGGGGGCACAATGGCAGCCAACAACGTACCAATTTGGCCTTACCGCGTTGCCAACGCAAGCCGCTTGGTTGGTAGCTGGTAACGGTGCGTGCCCGCATGGTGAATACTGGGATTTATACCTCATTGATTCGACAGGGGCGGCTCACGCGGTGCCTGGGGACATCAGTTGTAGCGTAGGCGAGAATTTTGTCTTACCAACAAGTGATGGTTCAGGTCTTACGGTTGTTGGGACAAGCGCGGGGCTTGCGATTTATGACAAATCTGGAAATACATCCCCACTCTTTTTTGTCCACTATCCTTCACCTGGTCCTTGGACACTCACTGATCCCGATGGAGCAACTATTTCACTCAATAACCCCATCGGCAACGACGTGCCGACAGGCCAATACACCGACTCGCTTGGTCAATTAGCGCTAACCGCAGCTGATTCCTCCGGAATTTCGGGTGATTACACATATGCGTATACCGACGCGAATGGTACGAACCGCCAGTACGGCGTTCAGGCAGGGGCTTATAACGTCGCTACGGCATTCGGTTGCACTGGTAAAGCCGAGTACTCCAATTCGACTCCCTTCGCTTTGGCAAACAGCATCTCGACTCCGACCGGCGAAACGTACACTCTTGCATATGAGCAAACACCCGGGTTGGGCAACGGAAACGCCACAGGACGCATCGCCAAGATCGTCTACCCTTCTGGAGGATCAATCTCTTATTCGTACTCAGGGGGGAACAATGGAATCAATTGCAATTCGGGCGTAGTTCCGACCTTAACGGTCACAGTAAACGACAACAATGGACACATCGGCGCTTGGACCTACACAAACAGCAACAATTCATCTACGGCTGGCAACTATACTGTGACGGTCAAGGATCCTTCGAGCAACTACACGGTTTACAGCTTTGCCGGGGAGTATCAGACTCAGAAGCAGGTCTATCAAGGCACAGTAGCGCCTTCAAACCTTCTTTCCACAACTGTCACCTGCTACAACGGGAACTTTACCACGTGCGCCACACCCGCGGAGGTACCCGTCCTGCCTTTTACGCAGATCGACCAGTACACGTACCCCGGCACATCCACGTCCCCTTCCTTGCAGGAAACTAAGTTCGACACCTACGGCAACGTTATTGAGGTGAAGAAATATGATTTCGGAGCGGCCTTCCCGCCTTCTGGGAACCCAGTGTTTGATACAACGATTTCGTATAACGGCGAAAACGGTGCGACTTGCGGAACTCTCTCAAATGCCTATATGCATGATCGGCCGTGTACGGTTCGAAGCATCAATGCCTCGGGCACAACGGTAGGCCAAACCGAGTTCACCTACAACGCGACCGGGCATGCAATCGAGACCCAGCGATTGGTGAGCGGAGCCACATATCTAACGTCGTACGCCTCTTACAACAGCAACGGGACGATCGCGACTTCAACTGACGTGAACGGAGCGATCACGAGCTACTTCTATAACGGAGCGGGCGGTTGTAATGACCTCCTCTTAACCTCTACGACTCTCCCTGTCGCTGGACTGTCTACTTCGCAGGCGTGGAATTGTAACGGCGGCGTTCTTACTTCGATCAGCGATGCAAACGGCCAACCGACGACTTATGGCTATGTGAATCAGAGCGGAACGGCTGACCCACTGTGGCGGGAACTGTCCGTCACAGACCCGCTCAACAATGAGGCCTGGAACACATATACGCCGGCAAGCCCGACCACTTTTGAGACCAAAGAAACTGCTCTTAACTTTAACGGCGGCTTCTCAGCGGCGGATATTTTGGCGACCGGCGACGGCCTAGGACGACAAATTTTCTCTCAACGTAGACAAGGACCTGCATCGAATACCTCCACTTTTGACTCGATTCAAAGTTCCTACAGCTGGAATGCCACCGGCGTGTTTACAACGCAGTCAATGCCATACTCCGGCGCGGCAGGAGCGTCGGCTCCTGGTGGAACGGCGGTTACGACTACGCAATCAGACGCTTTGGGCCGTTCGCTTACAGTTACAGATGCTGGGGGTGGCACGACGAGCTACAGCTATTCGCTAAATGACGTCATAGTGACCGTCTCGCCAGCGCCGACGGGTGAGAACACCAAGCGGCGACAGTTGGAGTATGATGGACTGGGAAGATTGACGTCGGTTTGCGAGATCACTTCGGCATCGGGAAGCGGCTCGTGCGGCCAGTCCAACTCCGCGACGGGCTTCCTGACCAAGTATACATACACGTATAACTCTGCAGGCGACCTTCTTTTCACGGTTACGCAAAACGCCCAGCCGGGAGCGATCGGGGGCTCGCAGACTCGCACCTACACTTACGACGGCTTGCCCCGGCTGATAGCGGAGACGAATCCGGAATGGGGTCCCGGTACTGTCAACTATACATATGATTCCGATGCGACCGGGACGTGCGCTGGTTCTTACAGCGGTGATCTTGTCAAGCGCGTAGACAATGGCGGAAATGTGACCTGTTATACCTACGATGGCCTGCACCGCAAAACTGGCGCCATCTACCCTTCTGGTCCAAACTCCTCCGTTACACCCGCTAAGACCTTCGTTTACGACACAACAACGTTCAGTTGTACCAGTACGAATCTGAAGGGACGGCTCTCTGAAGCGTTCACCGGCCCCAGCAGCGCCAAGATCACGGACATCGCCTATTGCTACTCGGCTCGGGGGGAAACCACCGACGAATTTGAGTCCACGCCAAATTCCAAGGGCTATTACCACACGACGGCGAGCTACTGGGCGAACGGCGCGTTGAATGTTCTGAGCGGTGTTCCGTCGCGCAATGCCTGGACCTTCGGAGTGGATGGCGAGGGAAGACCCAATACGGCGGTTGATGGTACCACGACCAGTCTGGTAACGGCCACCGCTTACAATACGGCCAGCCAGCCTACCGGCGTCACCCTAGGCTCTGGTGACAGCGACGCCTATACCTACGACCCAAATACAGGTCGAATGACGATGTACCAGTACAACATTGGATCGACACCAAAGTTAGTAACTGGAACTCTGGGTTGGAACCCGAACTGGAGTCTTGGGTCACTCATCATCGCTGACGCGTTTGACAGCGCCAACGCGCAGACCTGTGCTTACTCTCATGACGACCTCGCCAGGATACAAAGTGTGAGCTGTGGACCCTCGAATCCACCCAACGGGGCAACGTGGAACCAGAGTTTCACGTATGACGCTTTCGGCAACGTCACTAAGTCCGGCACCATAACATTCGCTGCCAGCTATTTGCTCACGAATGGAACCACGAATAATCAAGAACAGTCGGTAAGCAGTTGCGTACCGACGTATGATACCAATGGCAATCTGACCAGAGACTGCACATTCAGCCCCTCCAACACCTACGCTTGGGATTCTGACGCCAACACCGTTGGCGTCAACCTGAGCAGCAGCGCTCCGATTAGCATTACTTATGATGCGTTCGACCGTGCGGTGGAAGAGAACAATTCAGGCACTTACCACCAGATCTTGTATAGCCCGGTCGGCAAATTAGCGCTGATGGCAAAACAAATAGCCAACAGCGTCTTCGTGCCACTCCCTGGCGGTGAGCAGGCAACCTATACTAACTCGACCATTCGGTTCCGCCATTACGATTGGCTAGGTAGTGCGCGGTTTGAATCGAACATGGCCGAGGCAGAATACGGAGATGTAGCCTATGCGCCTTTTGGGGAGCCGTACTCGATCAAGAATACTCCATATCTGTCGTTCACTGGCCAGCAGCAAGATACGACAACCGGACTATATGACTTTCTTTACCGGGAATATAACCCTACGCAAGGGCGCTGGATTTCACCCGATCGCTCGGGGTTGAGCGCCGTCGACCCGAGCAATCCGCAGTCATGGAATCGCTATGCGTATGTAACTAACAATCCTCTGACGTTAACAGACGTTCAGGGGCTCTGGTATCGGCCATTGAGCCGGGGGGGAGGCTGCGGTTTAGGTGCAGATTGGTGGGATTGTTCCAACTTTGGGGGGTACCAGTACGATACGTTCTCATTTTTGGATGTTCCGGTTGTAGAGTATGGCTGGGTCACGGACACATCAGGCGTATCCATGTCCCAGCAGATCTCCGGTGCTACGCTTCCCGGAGCCGCAGTCACGAACACAAATATTTCGTTGGCGGCTTATTGGGGCGAGATCGTAGTTGGATACGCGCTGTGGGATCGGTTTACGGGAATACCCTTCTGGGCTTTTCCGGCTCTTACCGCCGATCAGGCGTTTAGCGTGAAATATGACCACACGCCGATCATTCATCCCGATCAAATGGACGCGTTGTGCACCCTCGCGGCTCAGTTAGGAAACAACGGCTACGTGAACAACGGCGATGTGTCCGACGAATTCCATGCACCCAACCCGGGAAATGCACTCTTTGAACCGCAGGGCCAGCAGGTTTGGAGTAATACCAATAAAGTGCTGCCCACCGGTTCCGAACCGCCGCAGCTCCTCAACCCGAGCGGTATTGAACCAGGAGAAGGTGCGAACGGTTCTGCAACATTAGTTGGTTACGCAGTTGCCGTGGGTGGCGCCAAGAATACTTGCATGGGCCTCTACGCGAATGATGTTGCAGCGGGCAATGTTATTCCATGACCGACCGATTCTGGAAGCAGATGCTAACTAACAGTGCGGGTTACTTCCTTTGCGTTCTTGCGTCCATGTATGTGACTGAGCCTATGGCTCCAGCGATTGCCAAGCTTGTCTACCGGAGTGCGTCGCTGTTTACGCACCTTGAACCATCGGGCATGATGGATTTCTATACGAGTAACTGGTTACTTTTCAATCTGATTTCCGGTATCGCCTGCGGCGCGTCGATCTACTCCGTTTGGCGACATATTGTTGTGACGCTCGTGTGGATTCCGTCGGTCGTCGTGCTGTGCCAGAAGATCTCCACGCGTCCGAATAGTGTGATGTACTCGACAAGCGGGTCTGGTTTGGGTTATTTCCTCTCGACTGGATGTTCGGAGATGTCGCTCCGATCCGTCTATATTAGCCAGCGCTGCGCAGACCAGTTTCACTATTCGGTCCCTGTTTACGCAGCTCTCGGGTTTAGCGCGGGTGCCTTCTTATCTATGGTCTACTCGAAATACAGAGAGGTCGATTTGTTAACCCCGATTCCTCCTCTGGAGTCTCCTAGCGACGCCAAGCAGCCCATTGAAGATCATAACTGCTCCCCACAGAATCATCGCGACGCCCAGGACCATAACGGGTAGACTTCGGTGGTATCCATATCGGGCAATTTGCGACTCTAAGTAAAACTCATTCAGTAGGAGCGGCACACCTATGCCAAGTGCGAAACCCAAGCCGACGACCGCCAAGCCGACGGACTGAAAAAGAGTCAGGTTCTTCCCGCCGATCAAGAGCACTCTGTCTACAGAACCTGTGGGTACAAGTTTTGGCGGCTTTCCAGGGTGCCCAACATCCCTGTGGCCTGCAGTACCAAATCTCATATTACTCAAGATACCGCAATACCTAGGCGAGAGTCGATTGCAAAAACGCTGCTCTGGCACCGTTCATAGGCGTACGCCGTGCCATCGGCGCCATCGGCGTACGCTTACCACCGTTCTCCGGGGCACTTAGATAAGAGCGACTGTCGGGCATAGTGGTGACCTGCTCCCTGCTTTCGTTCACGTAAGAATGCAACAATTTTCTGCTGCTCCATCTCCGGTTTGAGCCGGGATGGAAACGCCGCGCTTTGCCCTGCGCAATAGTTGTCCGATCATCGTCTGAACGACTGCGAACGATGACCGAAGCGGCCCCGATTCGTCCGCCGATTAGCGACCTAATCCCGGTTCGCTTGGCCGTGCTTTCCGCTTCCCATTTGCTCCCTGATTGCGATCCGATGGGCCGCGTTTTCCGATGCCGATCCTGCCGCCGTTTCGCTGCCCGGAAGCGAGGCGATGGCGATGCGATTGAGGGCGGGCGGAGGGCCGAGCCGGGGACGGCTGCGCCCGGTTGCTGGCGGTAACCGGGGAGATCAAAAGCTGCGCCGCCTACGGCGTCGGGTGAGGGGAGACACGTCATCCCCACTTGGGGAGCTGCAGGGATACCGGGGCGGAGGGCGCGTTTACGTGGGTAAACTTGTTCTGGTTCAGCCACTTAGACCTTTCCCCGCGTCCCTTGCCGTTTCCATTCGGAAACGGCAGAACCGCTGCAGGCGGGCATGGCGTAAACACGTTGATCCGGCAACAGTTGCGCGAAAATGCGGAATCCGGGCCGTTGACCGCCGCGGCCTGCGGCATCCGGTGTATGTCCGGCCTTGTTCGGTGTCCGTCCGGTAGTCGTCCGAGTTACGAAATGTTACCCTTGCGGCGAACTCCAATCCAGGTGTGCGATGGAATATGACCAAGACAAAGTGGACGAGATGGTGCTGGCGCTGCTCTCCCTGACGATGTTCGAGCAGGACCAGAGTGGGGCGAGAGCGTGGAAGGGGCACGACTGGGTCGCAATGGATCGCCTGCACGCGAAGGGCTACATCTCCGACCCGAAGAGTAAGGCCAAATCAGTTGTGGTGGCCGCAACAGGTGTGCGGAGATCCCGCGAACTGTTCGAGAAACACTTCGGGAAGAAAGAACCGTAAGCGCGCCAGCGGTAGGCTTTTCCGGAAGTAACCGAGCCATTCCGAAGCGGGAAGAGGGTACGGGCGCGGATCACGGCCCGTCAAGCCCCGTTCCGCCAAGAGCGCGGAACGCCTTGCGGCTGCGCTTCGCTCCGGGGCATTGACACGCCGAGTCCACGCCCGTAAAAGCCCTCCCGCTATGTTCGGAATGTCTCTCTCTGGCCCAGCGCGGCAAACTTTTCAAGGCGGCAATGCGAGTCCCGCCCAGGACTAATCAGCATCCGTCCGACTTAACAAAAGTACACCCTGCCGACGTGCGCGAACAGGTAATAGTCTGCTGCAAGAGTGTCGCGCATGACGAGTCGATCAAGCACCAGAAAGCCCCACGAGTTCCTGGTAATATTGCGTGCCAATTCCGGTGCTCATACACCGGCGAAGGAACCACCTCTCCCGTAGCTTTCCCCGGTGTTCGAGGCGGGGGATTGTAGCCACTTTGGCCCGCTCTTCAGCCCTTCCAGCAATCGCTGGGGCGACCTGGTATGAGTGGCAATTGCGACTTCTCAAAGGACAACTTGGCGGGCATCAAATTGACATACTTACGACGCTCACAAGGCTGGGATCGCCATCGAATATCCATGGGAATCGTAAGGCGAATCAGCACAGTATCTGCGGGCGATTGCGCCGGCAAAATGGCCTCTTTCAGGTGGCCCAAAAGCTTCTGCCAACCGGGGCCAATTGGACTCGCCAACTCCAACTAATGTCGAGGCCAACCGCACCCTCTTGGCAGGTGAAATCGGCCCGCGATGGTACACCGCATACGACGACTATCTAGCCACTCCTTGCCGCAGGTTCAGTCAGCGTATTCGACCCCGCAACCAGGGGACAAGACACCACCTCCCGGCTCTCCAGAAGCACACAAAAGGCAGACGATATCTTCAGGATCGCCCGGGTAAACGACCAGGGATGAGAACACAGAACAGTCGGGACAAGTCGCGGCAATCGATCGAGCTAATCGGCGCTCCAATCGCAAGAGATCCGATACCAAATGACGGCGTTAACGTGCTCCATTTGCGCGACACCAAGTAGCGACCTTGAAGACTATCAAGCGCGGGCATAAAGCTCAGGTAAGTGTGCTTGACACGATGGTATAACTCGCCTCCACATCCCGTCTCTCACCTGTCAGATATTCCTTGTCTATCTGTTTCTACTTAGTCTCGCGAATGACATGCTGTCGCCATTTCAAATGAGCAGCATCAATAGGTGCCAATGCCCAGTGTTTCTGCCGTGCTTTACCCCTCAATGACGCTGCCCATGAGCGTGCTGTCGCGCTGTCGATTCAGGTCACTGTTGTAAGGCGGATAGATGGTGCGAGGCAAGAGAACTGTTGAAATATAGGTTTTCCACATACATGAGCCTTGAATACTGCGGTAATAAATAATACAAACGGTGAGCATCTCTTGCGAAGCATAGTTAGTCTAAGCCAGAACACGGAGACCGAGATATTACTGCAGTTGTAGAGCTGAATCGCATGTTGACCATTTCCAAAGCATTGTCGGCAGACCAGGCGCAGACCTACCACGCGCGTGAGTTTGTGTCGGAGAAGCAGAACTACTGGAGCCGTGACGCGCGGGTGCATAGCGAGTGGCAGGGAAGGCTTGCCCAGGAGTGGGGACTGCGCGGTTCCGTTGGTGTCGAGGAATTTGCTCGATTGAGCGAAGGACAGCATCCTGCAAGCGGCGCGCAACTCGTCAAGCACCAGCCGGCAAAGACCTACGACAACGAGTACGGCAAGGAAATCACCAGCGTCGAACATCGAGCCGGGTGGGACGCAACATTCTCAGCGCCAAAATCCGTTTCTCTCACCGCGCTTGTCGGCGGCGATGAACGTGTGCGGCAAGCGCACCGCGAGAGCGTCCGCGTAGCGCTTGGCGAATTGGAACGGTATACGCAAGCTCGCATCGGCAATGTCCACGCGCCGGAAACGACTGCCAAGTTCATTGCCGCCACCTTCGAGCACGACACTGCCCGCCCCGTAGATGGATATGCCGCGCCGCAACTTCATACGCATGTCGTCATTTTCAATATGACCGAACGCGAAAGCGGCCAGACGCGAGCGCTGCAGGAGCGCAGCCTTTTCCAATCGCAGCAATATGCGACCAGTGTTTATCGTTCTGACCTTGCGATTCGCCTGCAGGAACTCGGCTACGAGATCGAACGCGGCCAGCATGGCCAGCCGGAAATCAAAGGCTATACGCAGGAATATCTGGATGCATCGAGTCCAAGGCGAGAACAGATCAAGCGGCACTTGCAGGAGATTGGAAGAGAAGGCGCGGGCGCGGCACAAGTTGCTGCGCATCGCACGCGGGACAGCAAGGAGATTCGTTCCCCGGAAGAAGTGTTAAAGCAGCACCGCGAACTGGCCGCACGGCACGGCCATCAGGCGGATCGCGTTGTCGCCCAGGCACGTGACCATACACAGATTCATGCACCGAGCTCGGACAAGACTGAACAACAGATTGAACGACAGGCCGTAACCTATGCCCGCAATCACGTCTTCGAGCGGTCTGCCGTTCAGGATGAGCGAAGCATCTTGCAGGCGGCAATCAGCCGCAGCATGGCGCAAGCAACCTACGAACAAGTGCGGCACGAGTTTGCGCAGCGCGTCCAGCGCGGGGAATTCGTTGCCGTTGGCCCCATCGAAGGGCGCGCTGCGCCGATGTACACAACCGCAGAGATGATCCGCATGGAGCAGGATATCGTCGCACGGATGCAGAGCGGCAATCAACGCTACTTCACCGATCGGATGCTGGTTTCGCCTTCGCTGCGGATTGCAACCGAGGACCGTCATACAGAACTGAGTCCGGCGCAGCGGGAGGTGGTCGATGACATTTTTGTGAGGCGCGAGAAGATCGTCGGCTTGGATGGAATTGCCGGTACCGGCAAGACGACAACCTTGGCGGTGATCCGGGAAGGAGTGGAGGCCGAAGGCTACAAGGTCGAAGGTTTTGCTCCCACGTCTCGCGCGGCGCAGAAACTGGCCGAGGCTGGCATCGAGACCTCGACGCTGCAACGCCATCTGGCGCGGGGAGAGCAGCCAGACACAGGTCAGAAGAGGTTCTATGTGCTCGACGAGTCTTCGCTTGCCTCGACGCGCCAGATGCACGAGTTCATCGAACGGCTTCATGCAAGAGATCGGGTTTTGCTAGTAGGCGACACGCGGCAGCATGAGGCGGTCGAAGCCGGCCGTCCTTTCGCGCAGCTTCAGGAAGCTGGGATGCGAACAATGAGGCTCGAAGAGATTGTGCGACAGAAGGACCCGGAACTGAAGCAGGCCGTCGAGCAATTGGTGCGCGGTCAGGTTGGCGCGGCCATCGCTAGCCTGGACCGGCAAGGCCGCGTGCATGAAGTGAAAGGGCACGAGGAACGCATCACGGCTATTGCGCGCGAGTATGCCAAATCGCCACAAAGCACGCTGGTGGTGTCGCCCGACATTCTGTCACGCACGGAGATCAATCAACGCATCCATGCCGAGTTGCAATCACGCGGAAGTGTTGGCAAGGAAGAACACCGGGTCCAAACGCTGGTGCCGCGTCAGGAGATGACCGGCGCGGATCGCTCTTGGGCGCAGCAATACCGAGTTAACGATATTCTGCGCTACTCGCGTAGTTCGCGGGAGACTGGCATTGCGAAGGGCGAATACGCGCGCGTTAAAAGCATCGACGCGCAAAGCAATCGGCTCACAGTGCTGCGCGAGGATGGAAGTGAAACGACCTACGACCCTCGCCGCCAGATGGGCGTCTCGGTGTATCGCGAGCAGGAGAAGGCCTTCTCAGTTGGAGACCGCATCCAGTTCACCGCGCCGAATCATCAGTTGAAGATTGCGAACCGCGACCTGGGCACAGTGGAGAGCATCGCACTGGACGGCGCGATGCGGCTGAAGCTTGATAACGGACGCACCCTAGACTACGAGCCTCAGCACCATCTACACCTCGACCACGGCTATGCCGTCACCAGTCATTCCAGTCAGGGACAGACCGCCGAGCGCGTACTCATTCATGTGGACACGGAGCTTGCGGCGAAGGACTTGCTCAATCGCCGCATGGCGTATGTCTCGATTTCGCGCGGACAGTGGGACGCGCAGATTTTTACAAACAACCGCCAAAAGCTGCCGCAGGCTCTTGGTCACGATGTCTCGCATCAGAGCGCACATAAACCCGAACAGGCGATTGCACCAATGCAGCATCAAGAGGCTGGCAGATCACTACAGCCAGAGAAGGGTCTGGGTATGGGTATGAGCATAGGTTTGGGCTTCTGATCTTGAATAGGAATCGACGATACGTTTCACGAGGAAAGGCACTGATGAGCGCAGAGTCACTTGGTAAAAAACCAATCCAGAACACCAGCCAAGCGGCACCTGCTCTGGAGCAGCACTACTCCGTCACCGAAGTCGCCAAAATGTGGGCTCTGAGCGAGAAGACAGTCCGTCGTATGTTTGAAGATGAAGATGGCGTTCTTCATTGGGGGACACCCGAAACGCGCCGCAAGCGCAGCTACCGAACACTTCGCATCCCGGAGAGCGTCCTGCACCGCGTTCATCGAAAGCGGGAGCTACGAACCGGCTGACAGCCCGGCGCAATTAGGGTTCTCGCCAGAACCGCGATTCAATTCGCTAGACTGGTACGCCCGGGCAGCAGTTGCCACGCCGATTGCACACTCTTCTCCAACTGATCCTGCCGGGCCCGTACCCAGGGCGAGTAGTGCTTTTCGGTAACACGCACGCTGGCGTGGCCGAGCAAGATCGAGACTTGGTCGATGGGAACGCCGGCGAGTAGCATCTCGACCGCGAAGGTGTCGCGGAACATATGACAGTGGGCACGCTTCAGGGAGCCATCTGGATTGCGCAGATCGGCGATCTTGAAGAGACGGCGGTAGCTTCGCTGCCAGTTGGCGACGAAAGTCTTGGGGTCTCCGTTGCCGCTCCAGAAAAAGTAGCGTGGGTTCGGTTTCAAACCATCGGGAACTTTGCGCAGGAGTTCGGCGACTTCCGCCGGTAGCGGCACGTATACGGGTGTGCCCGTCTTGGCCTGATAGAGCAGCAGCTTGTTTTCTATCAAGCGAGAGCGTTCCAAGGTTACGGCGTCCCGAATGCGGAGGCCGCTCCAGCGCAGCAGTTCGGTCAACGTCCGGATGCGCACGCCGCGCTTCTCCGCATCATAAGGTCGCTCTCCGTATTCATCCAGGTGGTACGTCGCTTCGACGATTTTGGCATACTCGCTCGCCGTAAAGTAATCGGTGGGTACCTGCTTGGCGATCACCCGCCCCATCGTGGCCGTCGGATTCTCCTTCACCCAATTCATGCGGCTGCAGAACCAAAAGAACCCAACTACCCGTTCAAACTTCTTCTTTTTAGCGAGTGCCTTGTCCTGCCATGTAGATCGCCATTCGGTCAGGTTGCGTGCGTTCATTTCGTGCAGGAAGGAGATTTCATGTTCCGAGCAGAAGCCGAGCAACTGAGAACTGAAGATATGCGAGAGCTTCTGAATGGTGGCGGCGGCCAAGCCGCGTGCTTTGGCATCGCCTATGTATGCCGCGACTGCCTCCTTGACCGTTGGGAGTGTCTTCGCGATCTTGACATCTTCACCGCTCAACGCGGAGCGCTCGTACTTGCGGGCGAGGAGTTCGGCATGTTCCCAGGACTTCGTCTTCGCAGAAACACGGAATCGTCCAGACCGACCGGGCAAAGTCCCGTCTATGTATTTGGGGCAGGCGCACTTCTTGGAGGAAGCGTTGGAGGCGTGCGGACAACCGGACTTATGGCGTGCAAAGACGAATAACATGCCAAGGATTGTACCAAAACTTGGCTCAATTTTGGCTCAGTTTGTAAATATCACAGCTTTACTGATATTAAACAGTGTATTGTGTTGGTGTTAGAGATGGTGGAGGCGGCGGGAGTCGAACTATCTGGCATGTTGAGAGGACGTAAGTTGCTGATTCTAGGAAAGGCCACAATGGCTAAAAAGGCCCCATTGCCCGATCCATTGTACGTTTATTGTACGAAAATACTTTTCGTTCTGGAGTCCCGCAGACGCACATAGCTCACAGTATTCCGTAGAATCGCCGGGCTCGATCCCCCAAAGAAAAATGCTTGGCTTCCGATACGATAAGGCTGCGGCCGCCGAAATGAGCCCGGCCGCTGTCCGCCGTTCTGTTCCGGATCAGACGAGCCTATAATCCGAAATAGACGTAACATGAATCCGAATTAGACGGAGCCTCCACCGGCATGAGTGATGTTGAGAATGTGCTCTTCCCTCGCTTTTCTGCAGAATTGGTGACCATCGCGCTCAGGGACACGCCGGTTGTGATGATTACGGGCCCGCGTCAGTTGGTGGCATCGATCTGACCAAAGCCAAGCACAAGCGGTGGTACCGAAAAGTATCCTCGGAAGGACATGCCGCCGCATAAGTTGCTTGGTTGCTTGAACGTTTCGATCAACTCTGGTAAATCAGTAACCCATTGTGAGTGCGCCTCCCATTCCTTCAGCGCCAGCCGATCTGGAACTCATCGCACAACTGAAGAGCAAGCTACAATACGCGGAGCTGCGGATTCGGGTGCTGGAAGAGCGTCTGCGGTTGCTGCGGATCGAGAAGTATGGAGCAGGCGGAGAAAAACTTTCGCACTTGCAAATGCAATTGTTCGAGCTTGAGCCTGTCGTCGGTGAAATGACCGAGCAGGCGGAGAGCGAGCACGCGCCAGCGCATCGCTCGACGAAGAAGTCGGTCAAGCATCCGGGCCGCCAGGAGTTGCCGGCGAAGCTCCCTCGCGTAGAGCGGGTTCTGCCTTGCACGCCGGATCAGCGCGTGTGCAAACGCTGCGGAAAAGAAACCGTTGTGATCGGCTACGAGGAGAGTTCCCAACTGGACGTGGAGCCGGCGAAGTACTTCGTCCTGGTTACGAAACGTGAGAAACGAGCTTGCCCGAGGTGTGAGGAACTCGGAGTGGTCGCAGCACCACTGCCGCCACGGATCATCGAGAAGTGCCTCGCGAGTGACCGGATCGTCATCGAGACGGTCGTCGGTAAATATTGCAATCACATGCCCCTACATCGGCAGAGCATGATTCTGGAAAGGGACCTCGGTTTGGAAATCAGCCGCACAACGCTGGACGGCTGGGTCCTCAAAGTCGGCGAATTGCTGATCCCGATGGTCGCGGCAATGAGGCGAGAATTGATCAGCGGAAGTTACGTTCAGGCGGATGAAACCCCAGTCGATGTGCAGACACGCGAGGGCCGAGGCAAGAACCACCAAGCGTATCTCTGGCAATACAGTCGCCCCGGAGGAAGCGTGGTGTTCGATTTCCGCTTGGGTCGCGGACGCGATGGGCCGAAGCGGTTCCTGGGACAGTTTGAAGGCATTCTCCAAACCGACGGCTATGCCGCGTATGACCAAATCGGTGGGCCGAGAATGGTATATGCCGCTTGTTGGTCGCATGCAAGAAGACAGTTTTTCGAAGCAGTGCAGCTAAATCTCCGAGATCCGGGTGCAAGCCCGATTGTGGCTCAGATGGACGAGCTGTTTGCCGTCGATGCAGAAGCTCGCCGCAAAACGCTGACTCCTGCGGCGCGCCATATCCGGCGTCAGGAAACAGGGAGACCTCTTCTCGATGATATCCGCAGCAAGATCGAGGCAGCACAGTCCGCTGCTTTGCCTTCCAGCGCACTTAGCAAGGCCGGCCAATACGCGCTCGCAATGTGGAAGAAGCTCACCCGTTTTTTGGAGTATCCCGAACTAGAGCTAAGTACTAACCTGTCGGAGAATTCCATGCGTCCGGTAGCTCTTGGTCGAAAGAATTGGTTGCACATCGGCAGCCCACAAGCGGGACCCAAAGTTGCGGCAATTCTCTCGATCGTGGAAAGCTGCCGCAGGTTGAAACTCCCAGTACGCGACTATCTAGCAGCGGTTCTTCCCGGACTTTCCGATGTCACAATTCAGCGCCTTCCAGACCTTACTCCCGCTGCGTGGATCGCCCAGCATTCTATCGAGTAGCGCCAGCGCTATTTAAATCCAAAATCGAGGCACACGGCCCGTTTCCCTGATTGAACGATTGAGCGGAAAAACTCAGCCGCGAGCGATGGCAGCTTTGCGTGCGACCAGGAGGTATCCTTTGGCCTTGGCATCCGCTTCGATCGCGGCTAGGTTCGCATCTCCCTCCGTCGTTTGTCCTGCTTTCATTTCGATTTCAGCCAGCGTGAGACGAGCGTCGAGTTCAACAATGCGATAGCCCAGATCTCGCGATTTGGCGATGACGACAGCCAACTCTTTTCGTATCGCAATCGCGGTGAAGTGAGCAGTATTTTTTTGGGTGGTCTCGATGCGAGCGGCAGCGATAGCGGTTCGCCAGCGGACTTCCGGATTCTGGCTCTTGGCGGCCAGGGTCCGAGCCTGTTTCATGGCTTCTCTTGCTGCTGGCGCTTTGCCCTCGGCGAGCAAAGCGCGAACGAGGAGACACCAGGCACCGGTTTCGTCGTCGCGCGCCTTTTCTTCTTGAAAAACGTCGATGGCCTGCCGTATCGCTGCCTCTTGGTCCGGCAACGAGCGTCCCTCTTCCAGCGACAACTCCGCGAGCCCGAGCTGGGTTTGGGCGATTGTAAGTTTCTCGCCCGCCGAGGTTCTTATGACTAGCGACTGCTCATACATCTTGCGTGCGCCCGAAAAATCGGCCTCCTGAAGCAGGAGACCACCCAGACTCCACATGGAGTAGGCGCTCGAAAGATCGCCGTTCTTCTGCCAGATGGCGAGAGATTGTTCAAATCCTTGCTTCGCGCCGGCGAGGTCACCCTGTAATTGGTGCACGCTTGCGATGTTGTAGCCGGCAATGGTAATGCGCCCCGTGTCCTCCCGATCCAACTCCTGTGACTCCTCATAGAGTTGGAGCGCGTTTCTCAGATCCCCTTGAGCTACGCGGTCGTCGGCGATGTTCGCGAGAGCCTTCGACTGGGCGTTCTTGTCGTCAACCAGACGAAATCCGGCCAGTGCCTGACGATGCATTTTCTCGGCGGTGGCGGGATCACCCTGGGTTTCATAAATCAAGCCGAGGTTGTTGAGCACGCCCGCGGCACCGCGCTCCGAGCCTACTTCTCTAAAGAGCGTCTGAGCCCGTTGGTATAAACGGATGGCCTGGGGTACATCTGTCGCTGCCAAAACATCCGCCGCAGCGCGCAGAGTCGCGGCTTCTCCGTGCCGATCGCCCGCCGCGGCGTAGATGTTGGTGGACTCGCGGCAGGCGGGCATCGCATTTTCCTTTTGCTCCGTGTGTGAGAAAACCCAACATTGGCCCCAGCGTGCGTGAGCCAGGATCAGACGCGATCCTGCGGCCCTCGCCTTCTCCACGGCTCGCGACAGAGGCTGCTCTTGCTGCTTATATTCGCTCAGCGCGTCCCAGGCTGCTGCCTCCTGTAAATCAATACGGGGATCGTCAGAAGAGGGAGGCGAAAGCTTGCGCAGGGACATGACCGTGTCCAGAGCGTCGTGCGCCTTGCTGGCGCGAATCTCGGCGGTTGCCAACATGAGCCCGTAGTCAGCGTTGTCAGGGAACAAAGTGAACAGAGTGCGGTAAATTTCGATCGCCTTGTCATATTCGTGACCGATTTCGCGATAGCGCCCTTCCACCAGCAACTTCTCCTCGCGCGAAAGATTGGCCGACAAATCGTAAGCTTGCCGCGCCTCCGGTTGCGCCTTCTTGTCGTAACCCAGCAGCGACCAAGCTTCGGCCAGCGCGGAGTGGGCCAGAGCAAACTTTGGATCGGCAGCGATCGCCTGCTGCAGAAGCTCTCGAGCTTCCAGGGCATCGAAGACACGCAACCGCGCGAGTCCCTCCGAGTAAAGGCGGGTGGCACCACGATTGGAAGGCAAGGAGGCGCGGACACTCACCGCTTCGACGGGAGAAACGGCTTCCACGCCGAGCCTTTGGCGCAACTGCGAACCCGCCTGCGATACCACTGCGAACAGGTCCGACTCGTTTCCCATAACGGCAACATCCGCGACCGTTTCTCCCGCAGCCGTATCTTGGAGCCTTAAGTCGATCCGGATACGCGTATCGGGTTTTTCGCCCAAAGCTGTGTACGAGCCAAGCACAATCATGTCGCTACCCAGGTTCTTGTGCAGGCGTGATAGTGTCTCCCGCGAAAGACTGTCGGTGTCGGCCAGACGGAGTTCGAGTTTCGTGCGCGCGATGTCTTCCCCGGAAACCAGGCGCAGTTTTTCTCCCGCCACCAGCTCCGTGCTCAACATCTCCGCCAGGGCTGTGGAAAGCCATGCCTCGTCTGCACGGCCAGACAGGTTGCGGAATCCGAGAACGGCGATGGAACGGCGGGGCGCGAGCGATGTTGCGGTCGCCTGGGTTGAGGGCGGTACCTGGTGGATTTTCCTCCACGTGTAGAGCCCCGCAACGGAGATAGCGACTGCGACGAACGCCGCGATCAGCCCCACCAGCGGACGACTCGGCGATAGTGGCGCACTCCGTTCTTCTTTTTGTTGAGTAATGACGCTCGTTTCGATCGTGTGCTGTTGAAAAACCATCCCTCCCGAAGGAGCGCTGGCGTCGCCCATCGTCCCCGGGACCACGCTCAAGCCCTCCGTCGTAACCACCATCACTGGCGAGGCAAACTGATACCCCCTCCCAGGCAGGGTGATGATATAGCTGTTATCACCCGGCTTCTCCTCCAGCGCACGACGCAACACATAGATGCTCTGCACCAGGCTGCTCTCGTCCACAAACGTGTTGGGCCAGACTCTCTTCAGCAGTTCGTCACGGCTTAGGACCCTTCCTGGGTTCTGCACCAGGTACAACAACACATCAAAAGCCCGGCGGTTGAGGGTGACTACCTCGTCTTTCCGGCGCAAGGTGCGTGCCAGGGTATCGACCTGGAACCCCTCGCCAAATTGAAAGATACCCTCTGTTTTCATCGACTTATTGAAATTTCAGGACTTGTTAGAACTTGTTAGAAGTTGTTACTGGCATTTTTCCCAGGACTGCTGCACATTCGCGGCCAGCAAACAGCGAGGGCCGATTGCAGCAACTTTACCAATGGTTGACCGGGTGGGCAAGCCTGTTCCGTTCTGAGAAATCAGGTCACGGAACAACCACATGCACGGTCCGCACCGAGGTCACCGTGCAGCGAGAAAGCAAGACCCTGCTGGTGGCTGGAGCGACGGATTTGATTGCCTGCCCGCTCTGCGGACAACCCATCCACACAGCCCCGGTGGGAGGGAAAAGACTCCGCCTGGTGGAGGGCTCCACCGCGCGGGATGACCTTCCGGCGGATGGCACTTCGCCATGAGCTCAACAGGTTTGAGAACGGCAATGGAAGTCTTGCAGTAAAGACGCGTTTCGAGTTCAGGAAATCACCCAATTTCAGGAGGACAGTATGAAATTCACATTGAGAACTTTGCCCACAACGATTCTTTGCGTTTCTCTGGCTTGTGGGGCGGCGCTGGCCCAAGCTCAGTCGCCGGCGAGCGGAACATTCAACCCTCGCCACGAACTTGCTTCCATAATGAGAGCCCAGCCAAATAGTCAGGCCAATCATCAGACACAAGCTCCAAAACAAGGCTCGTCTGATTTGAGCCTCACCTTCGGGATGATCGACTTCCCCGGACAACCGGCCAGTGACGCGTCGGGCATCAACGACAAGGGCGAGATTGTAGGCGGATATGGCTCAGCCTTTGATAGTGCTTTTCTCTTGAGAGGCACGAAATTTACCCAGATCTCCTACCCGGGCGCAGCATGGACTGACGCCTACGCGATCAATGATGCCGGAGTAATTATCGGTGCGTACGGTACGTCACTGACAGATGCCCAGGCGTTCGAACTGGCGGGCAAGACATACTCGGCCATCAACTACCCGGGCGCGGCTTCGACCTACGCCCTGGGGATTAACAAGCACGGGGATGTCGTTGGTGCATGGGAGGCCGAGCCCGACAACTACCCAGAAGAAGGCTTTCTCCTTTCTAAGGGCACGTTCACGAATATCGCCTACCCGGGCGCGATCGGGACTATCGCCTATTCGATCAACGCTGCGGGAGAGATCGTTGGGACTTACGGAAACAGTGATGGCAGCACGCATGGATTCCTGCTCCAGAATGGCACCTATACAACCATCGATTATCCCGGCGGCTACTCGCAGAACTACCTCGCGGTTATCAATGACAACGGTGTGATCGTCGGTGGCTACGGAGACCCCGTGACTTTGAACCGTGCGCCGTGGGACTGGGAGTACTGCTTCGTATACCAGAACGGCCAATTCACATCGTTTGTCGCCCCGTTCGGACCTCCGGTCGTGACCATGGTATACGGCCTCAACAACAAAGGGGACGTGGTCGGCGCTTACGCGGACAGCAGCGGGACCTGGTACGGCTACGAAGCCACGATCGCACAGTGATCGACCAGCCTCGCCGTCGATGCGAGCGTTTTCGCGGTTTAACAAACATCAGAAAAAAACTTTGGAGCGCGCCATGAAAAACTTGCCAACACAATTCGCAGCACTCGTGCTTTCCACACTATGTTTCCTCACCGGCGCCTACGGACAGACGGACGCCGCTTCTTCCACTTCCACGGCTCCTTCTTCCAGCAATGCGATCGAGCGGAGGCTCGACCAACTCCACCTTCACCCCGCACAAGCCACGGCGGCCAAGCAGTCCTCTTTGTCGCTGCCATTGCCGTCGTCATCGTCATTCGTGCGCGCCGATCAATCGCCTCTCGAACGTCTAACGCGTGCCCATGCGGCTCACCAGCCTTCGGCGCAGTCGCAACGATTGCCCGGTGCTCCGGTCGCCGCCGAGAGATACGTCTTTGGCCGCATGGATCTCGCCACTGGCAATGATCCCGATGCGGTTGCGCTCGGCGCTTTCCAGACGGGCGGCCCACAGAGCATGGCCGTCGCCAACTATAGCGACAATACGGTTTCCGTCCTCCTTGCGAATCCCGACGGAACTTTTCAGGCACAGACCGTCTATGCCGTCGGAAGCGAGCCTGACGCTATTGCCGAAGCTGACTTCAACCACGATGGAAACCTCGACCTGGCCGTCGCCGGCTGGGGCTCTGGAACCGTTTCCATCCTGCTCGGCAACGGGGACGGCACGTTCCAGCCGCAGGTCGCGTACTCGTGCATCGTTCGATGCTCGGACGTGGTGGTAGGCGACTTCAACCGCGATGGCAAGCTCGACTTGGCGATCACTGCTTTTGACGCGGACGAAATCGTCATCCTACTCGGCAACGGCGACGGAACTTTTCAAGCGGCGGTAGGCTTTGCCACGGGCCTTCGTCCGGATGACCTGGTCACCGGAGATTTCAATGGCGACGGCAAGCTCGACCTCGCCGCGACCAACGCCTACGCCAATACCATCTCGGTGCTGCTCGGCAACGGCGATGGCACCTTTCAGCCACAAGTGCAATATGTCACCGGCGAGGCTCCCGAGGCGATTGTCACCGGCGACTTTAACGGCGACGGCAAACTCGACCTGGTCACGGAGAACTACGTTGCAAACACCATCTCGGTTCTTCTGGGCAATGGCAATGGCACCTTTCAAAACCATGTGGACTACCCCACCGGCGACGGCCCCAATTGGATCGTGGTGGGAGATTTCAACGGCGACGGCAAACTGGATGTGGCCACGGCCAACGCCAACGACAACACCATTTCGATGTTCCTCGGCAAGGGCAACGGCACCTTTGCTCCCCACGTGAGTTACGGTGCGGGCGCAGGAGCTTTCGGCTTGGCCGCCGGCGATATGAATGGAGACGGCAAGCTGGATCTCGTCGTCACCAACACCGGCGTCAACACCGTCTCGGTGATGGTGGGCCAGGGCAACGGGACCTTTCAGGCTCCGGAAAATTACGCGACCGATCTATTTCCGTTTACCGTGACCATCGCCGATTTCAACGGCGACGGTAAGCCCGATCTCGCGACCGAAACCGAAGACAACACGGTCTCGGTCCTGCTCAATAAGGGAGGCGGCAAGTTTGGTACGGCGGCCAACTACGCGGTTGGCTACAACCCCTTCGACCTGGTGGCCGGGGACTTCAACGGCGACGGCAAGTTGGACCTTGCCGCGGTGAATAGCGGGGAAAATACCATCTCCGTCCTGTTGGGCAACGGCAATGGCACCTTCCAGTCCCAGGTGCAATACGGCGTGGGCCTCTACCCCAGTGGGATTGTGGCGGGAGATTTCACTGGCAGCGGGATTCTGGACCTGGCGATTGTCGATTACCTGACTTACAACGCAGCAGTCCTCTTGGGGAACGGCAACGGCACCTTTCAGCCCTACGTCGGTTATCCGGTTGGCTACGATCCGGAATTTGTGGCGACCGGTGACTTTAACGGCGATGGCAACCTCGACATGGCCGTCACCAACGGTTATGGGAGTCTTACTGTATCGATCTTGCTGGGCAATGGCAACGGCACATTCCAACCTCCGGTCAGCTACTCTACAGGCAGCTTTCCCTTTGGAGTGGTCGTCGGAGACTTCAATCACGACGGAAAAGCCGATCTTGCCGTAGTCAACTATGACGACAGCACCATTTCGATTCTGCTCGGCAACGGTGACGGCACCTTCCAATCGCAACTCGTTTACCCCACCGGACAGTACCCGTTTATTGTGTCGGCGGCGGACTTCAACGGCGACGGCAATCTCGACCTCGCCGTCGGAAACCTCATCTGCTTTAACCTTCCGTGCCCGCAGGGAACCGTTTCTCTCCTGTTCGGCAACGGCGACGGCACCTTCCAGCCGCACGTGGATTACGGCCAGTTCGGCATCTTCACGGACGGCACTGCTGCTGGCGACCTCAACGGCGACGGCGGAGTCGATCTGGCGGTAGCGAACTCCGGCCCCTCCGGCGAGACCGGTGCGATCGCCGTGCAGCTCAATCTTCCCGTTATCGCAATATTTCCCAACGCTTTGGATTTTGGCACGGAGAAGGTTGGCGTGAAGAGTACTCCGCAGTCCATCACCATCTCGAACCCAAGCGGTACGCCCATCACGATCACCAAACCTAAAATCACCGGAGCCGACGCCACCGACTTCGCTGAAACCACGACCTGCCCGCTAACACCGAAGACGCTGGCGCCCGGCGCGGAGTGCTCGATCAACGTGACCTTCGATCCGAAAGCCACCGGGACTCGCAGCGCCACGCTCAGCCTGAAGGACAGCGTTCCGGGAAGCCCGCAAGCCATCGTGCTAGGAGGCACGGGCCAATGACAACAATGACGACGAGGAATGGGTTGCTGCGCGCAGCGGCGGAAAGAGAGTTCTTGGAATTCACCGAAGGAAATCAAGAAACAAAAGCAAACTTGGAGAGAGTTATGAAAAACCTGAAAACGAAATTGCTCCTGGCAACACTTCTGACCCTGGTTCTGCTGGCATGTACCACGGCCTTTGGCCAAATTACTCCCAGCCAGGATTCCTACACCTCCACCGCAACTCCCACCAAGAACTTCGGCGCCGCAACGACGTTGAATGTCGAAAGCTCTCAGACAACCTTCATCCAATTCAATCTGTCGTCGATCCCGCCCGGCTACACCAGCGCCGACATCACCAAGGCCACGCTCAAGCTCTATGTCGATGGCCTGACCACCGCCGGCAGTTTCAACGTGGATTACGTCAACGGCTCGTGGGAGGAAAATACGATCGACGCCAGCAACGCTCCCGCCCTCGGAACGACGATCGTTGCCAGCGTTCCCCTGACCACGGCCGATAAGAACCAGTACATTCTCATTGACATCACTCCCGCGGTGCAGGCCTGGTTGAATGGGACCGCCAATGACGGCATTGCGCTCGTCGCCAACAGTCCGCTGAACGCGAGCTTCGACAGCAAGGAAGCCACCAAGACAAGCCACACCGCCGAGTTGGATGTCGTCTTCGCTGGAGGCGGCGGCACAGGTATTACCAGCATCACCGCCGGAACCGACCTCACGGGCGGCGGTACCAGCGGCAACGTCACGTTGAATGTCGATACCACCAAAGTCCCGCAGCTGGCATCTGCCAACACCTTCACCACCAATCAAACCGTAAACGGGACCGTCACCGCGTCGTCGTTCTCCGGCAATGGCGCAAACCTCACCGGCGTCACCGCAGCCAACTCCAGCGAACTCGGAGGCCTGGCGCCCAGCGCCTTCGCCCAGCTCGCGGCGAACAACACCTTCACTGGAGCGCAGACCATCAATAATGCCGTGACCATCACGTCGGCGAGCGCCAGTTCGTTGACTTCCACCAGCACCGCTGCGGCAGGCGGCTATGGCGTCTACGCCGCGGGCATAGTCGGCGTCTTAGGCACCGACTACGGAAGCCCAGGGATCGGCGTCTACGGGTACGATTCCACCCAATTGGGCACCGGCGTCTTCGGCTTGGGCTTAACCGGCGTCTCCGGGTCAGATAACGGCACCGCCGGCGGGACCGGCGTACTCGGTGAAGACGGCTCGACAACCGGCTATGGCGTCTACGGGGTTGGCGCTACCGGTGTTTATGGCAGGGGCTTCGGCGTAGGCCTTGGCGGTACGGGCGTCTACGGCACGGGCACCCCCGGCGTCTACGGTACGGACAATGGCGCAGCTGGCGGGATCGGAGTGTCCGGCGCCGACACCTCGGGAGGCGGCACCGGCGTCTACGGGTCGGGCGAAATTGGCGTCGAGGGTCGTGACACCGGCGCCGGCGGGATTGGCGTTTATGGTTTTGACGGCTCTACATCTGGCATTGGCGTATTGGCCTCAGGTGGAAGCTTCGGCGTTTTCGGCGTGGGCATTAACGGCCCCGGCGTGTACGGAGCCTCGCAAGCGTCCCAATTAGGCGGTTTGTTCGGGGGCGCCGTCGAGGGGCAAATAGGCAATGGGAGCGGAACCACTCCGCCCTATTACAGCGGCGTGTGGGGCGACGTCGCGAGTATAGCGGGCGAGTCGATTGCAGTCGTCGGAACCGCCGGTGAAAACTTCGGCGCTTTTTTCGAAAACAATGGCTCGAACTACACTTCGCTCATCGCGCAGAATAACGCGGCGTCGTCGAGCAGCGCGCTGGTCTTCGAAAGCTTTGGCGGCCACTTCGGCGGCAAATGCACCATCGACGTCAGCGGCAATCTGACCTGCAGCGGCACAGTCAAAGCCGTAGTCGAGGTCGAAGGCGCGCGCAAGGTCGCCGTCTACTCCATGCAATCACCGGAAAACTGGTTCGAGGATGCGGGCTCCGGTCAGCTCTCCGGCGGCTCGGCACAGATCGAGTTCGACCCGACTTTTGCGCAGACCGTGAATGCGGGAGTCGAGTATCACGTTTTCCTCACGCCCAAAGGCGACTGCAGAGGTCTTTATGTCGCCAACGAAAGCGCAAAGGGTTTCGAGGTGCATGAACTCGGTGGGGGCAACTCCAGCATCGCCTTCGACTATCGCATCATGGCCAAGCGCGCCGGCTATGAAAACGTCCGTCTTGCCGATCTGACCGAGGAGTCTAACCGGCTGGACGCGGAGCACCAAAAGATGCAAAGCCGTATGCGTCCCGCCGCTGCGAGGTCGTTCCCCAAACTGCCAGCTCCGCCCAAGCCGCCTGCAGAGCTCAAGCCGCCCGTGCTGCCGAAGCCTCCGGCGCTGCCAAAACCGGCGCTGCCAACCCATGCGGCCATGAAGCCCGTGGCTGCCGAACAAAAGTAGTCGGCGGCGACGAAATACTCACGCTGAGCGGAGGAGGCCATAGCTCAAAGCTATGGCTTCTTCCAGCGTAGCTGAACATTCGCAATTGATACTCACAAAAAACGATACGGAGAATGCTATGAAAAACTTGAAGGCGCAATTCGCAGTACTTTTGCTATCCACGCTATGTTTGCTGACGAGTGCCCACAGCCAAATTACGGGAGTGACGGCCGGAACGGATCTGACCGGCGGCGGGACGAGTGGAAACGTCACCCTCAACCTCAACACGGCCAAGGTGCCACAACTGGCTACGGCCAATACATTCACTGGCAATCAAACGGTCAACGGAAATCTGAGCGCAAGCGGTGCGGTAACGGGCGCCAGTTTCCAAATAGGAAGCAACCTCTTCGACTTCGGTTCGTACGCGAATGGGAACGCATTCCTGGGCTTTTCGGGCAACTCCACGATGACAGGAGTGGCGAACACCGCCGCAGGAGTTCAGGCGCTCCTCGATAACACCACGGGGTTTTACAACGCGGCCTTCGGCGTCGGGGCACTAACTTACAACACCACGGGCCTCGACAATACCGCCGTCGGCGTGCAGGCACTCTACAGCAACACCACGGGAAGCACCAACACAGGGCTAGGAACTGCTGCCGGCACAACCGTTAATGGTGCTTTCCTGACTGGTAACAACAACACTGCTGTCGGCTTCAACGCCCAATTCGGTGGAGGAGCCTTCAGCAACGCCACCGCCATTGGCGCCAACGCGGTGGTGGGCGAGAGCAATGCCTTGGTGCTGGGCAGCATCAAAGGGGTGAGTGGCGGCACCGCCAGCATCAACGTCGGCATTGGCACCGTGACTCCGAATGCAGCGTTGGATGTGCAACCGACGAGTGTGCAAACGCTCATTGGCGATCCTGGCTGTGGGTCGAATTTCGCTGGCATTGGGTTTGTCGCCACTGGCGGGTTCACTAATTGCACCAATTATGCCGTTCTAGGCGACGTGGCCGGCAACGTCTACATCAACAGCACAGGGAGCGGAACCATTTCATTCCGCAACAATAACGGCTATAACCCCTCCCTGATGACCATCGACACCCACGGGGATGTCAACATCAAGGGCAACCTCAGCAAGGGTGGCGGGTCGTTCAAGATTGACGACCCGCTCGATCCGGCGAATAAGTATCTCTACCACTCCTTCGTCGAATCGCCCGACATGATGGACATCTACAACGGGGTTGCCACTCTGGATGCGCACGGCTCTGCGTGGATCATGCTGCCCGAGTATTTCGAGTCGTTAAACCAGGATTTCCGCTATCAACTGACTTCGATGGGTATGCCCCAACCAACCCTTTACGTGGCGCGGGAGATTGCCGGGAACCGCTTTCGAGTGTCGGGTGGCAAACCGGCGGGCAAAGTGTCCTGGCAAGTGACTGGCATCCGTCATGACGCATATGCCAACGCCCACCGCATCCCGGTGGAGGTGGAGAAGCCGCCGCAGGAACAAGGACACTATCTCCACCCAGAATTGTTCGGCGCCACGCCGGAGCAGGCGGTTGATTATCAGATGCCGCCAGTTCAAACGGCCATGAAATCTTTGGCCGCGCAACCGAAGTAGCCACAGTCGAAGTCAAGGCGGCCAGGCAGCAAATGCCTGGCCGCAAAGTGGGTCGGACGGGGTATTCCGATATTCCAGATCAATCACGGACGAATGGGAACCTCTCGGCAGACGAGTTGGATAACAGGAACGAAGCAGGTGACAAATTCCGCGAGGCCTTGTATTTTCCCGGAACGACGCGAGAGGAATACACGAAAGGGATGCGGCGACCAATGGGCGCTGGCCTGCCAATTGGACGCACGCTGACCTGGAGACTCGAAGACCACTGGAAGGTCACCGAATGGAGCGATGGCAAAACGACGTTTACCTTGCCGCGTCTCTTCACGGAGCTAATCCACGCGGAGCGCGACAATGTGAGCCTAAACGATCACGCTTTTCTGGTGGCAGATTGCAAAACTTTGGGCTGTTTGGTTCATCTGGTTGTTCGGCATCTCGGCCCGTATGACCCGCAGGGCAATTACACGATCCCAACCACTGCCACGTTGCGGTTGTACTGTAACGTCTGCAATGCCGCGAACGACTACGGACAGCATAATCTACAATTCATTCGCGGCCCGAAACCCACTGCTGATTTTAGGGCGGCTTTCTAGCAAGACGGCAACGGCGGGTGTGTTTTCAATCGATTTGACCACGTGAAGGCTGCGTTTCCCCGTGCCCTCAGTCAAGCGCACCCGGCGGGATGGCCGTATACCTTATCCTCCATTGAACCAAGACGGAGCCGGGCGCTTGCGAAGAGAAGAACCCCGTAAGGTATTGCTACTGCTAGAATTCCAGCGTACGAGGTGCTACCAGGCTCACGATGTCCATCCTTCCGCGACCATCCCGAATTTGCCTTTTGAACTTCGTCAAGCGATGGAATCCGGGGAATGTGTCCTGTTCGTTGGGCTGGAATCGGCGGTTCGCTCCTCGACAAGGACAATAAACCACTTCCCTGTGCCTACCAATTAGCCACCGAAATGGCAGATTTCTTTGGGATAGACGCTGAAGGCAGCACAGACCTTACAAAACTTTCGCAGGTTGTAGAAATCCGCAAGAAAGGGCGGAAGGAGTTGAACGCCTTTCTGCAGAAACGCTTCACTGATATAACCCCTAATGACGATGTCCGCTGGCTTACCACCCGACCTTGGCGGGCCATCTTCACCACCAATTACGATAACGGTATCGAGCGGGCATACGAACTCAACCCGCACACGATCCAAAACCCCG
>Ga0302275_10000779_pt1 | contig 35144 bp, 28 predicted proteins | sample III_Bog_N2_2_FD_200229 | JGI IMG/M metagenome (GOLD analysis project Ga0302275, IMG submission 200229) | Peat permafrost microbial communities from Stordalen Mire near Abisko, Sweden - III_Bog_N2_2 | ecosystem: Environmental > Terrestrial > Soil > Wetlands > Peat | place: Sweden: Abisko... | reverse complement strand
TCGCAGCGGCGCTCGTCGTCCGTCTCAATTAACTCCGCAAAGAGTTCCAGGCTGGCTAATGGGTTTCTAATTTCATGAGCAAGAGTAGTTGTAATCTCCGCAAGCGCCATTGCCTTGCGTCCGGCTTCGCGCTCCTGCTCGGCGCGCTTCTGTGCCGTAATATCGCGCAAGATCAAGATCGTCTTGTCCAGCACGCCCGGCTTGCCCGATGCGCGGAAGAGCCGGCGATTGCGAACTTCGACCCAGCGCTTCCCCGCCGAGCCGCGAACACAAAACTCCTGCTCTGTGTCGCTCGTCGAGGCATCTTCGCACCATGCTTCAAGATTGACGCCGCTTGAGGCCGAGATCTGCCGCAGCGTCGTCTTCGATTCCGTGCTGAAATGCGTTTCATCCAGTCCAAGTAGCCGCCGGCACTCCGGGTTGATCATCGAGATCTGCCCATCGCAATCCAGCACCAGCACCCCGCAAGGCATCGAGTCCACTATCTGCTGCAAAGCCTGCCGCATCCGCTCGTTCTCGGCAAGGCTGGTGTTTAGCGCAGCATTCCGCTCCGATAATTCCTGACCGAGCTGCGAGACTTCCTCTTGCAATTCGCGGTAGGAGTTCTCCAGCCGCGAGGCCGCCGCGATAAACTCCGAGAATTCGCCAGCCAGGAGCACTGCGCTCCTGGCCTGCATCTCGAATTCCTCCCCCGAGGTGGTTAGCTGGCAGACACTGCCCTCGGCCTGAGATGGGCTGGTTTGCCCATCACTCAGACCGTCGCTCGGCTCATCGATGAGCGAAAGATTTATTTGCGCGAGATGAGAACTAGGCAGCATCTGCCTATTCCCTATGCACGATGAGGGCCAACTTGATTTGAGTTTTCAAATAGGAGATCGAAAGGCGAAAGCACATCTATATATGTGCTCAGAAAGCCTCAGAGACCCCAAGGAAGCCTTGCTTAAATTGGACGTTTTTGAAAGGGCTCGATCTAAACATGAAGGGTACGGGCTTCAGCCCGTACATAAACACCGTGACATCACCAACGGCTTCAGCTCCTGAGGGAATGTTCTATTGCAAGAATAACCTGTTCAGAGCCGCCCTAAGCTGCCGACCCCAAATTCAGTCAAAACCAGGTGAGCAACAGTTTTCCACCTTGCACGTCGGGCAAACTTTGCCGGGTGCTGCCTTAGAAAAGAATATGCCGGGCCAGGATCTCCCGCTCGCCGCCGACAACGATGCTCGACCGCTCGATCACGTTCTTCAGTTCGCGGACGTTCCCCGGCCAGTCGTGCTCCCGTAGAGCCCTGATTGCTTCTGCGCTAAAGGTGACACCAGGGCTGAACTTCGCCAGAAAAGCCTCGGCAAGTTGCTCAACGTCTCCCAGGCGCTCCCGCAATGGCGGCAGCTTGATGGGAAAGATCGCCAGGCGATAGTAGAGGTCCTCGCGAAAAAGGTTCTGCTTGACGCGGCTCTGGAGGTCGGCATTGGTCGCGGCTACCACCCTGACATCCACCTTCAGATTGTCATTGCCGCCAATCCTCTGCACTTCCCCCTGCTCGAGAAATCGAAGAATCTTGCTTTGCAAAGAGAGGGGCATATCGCCAATCTCATCCAGAAACAGCGTCCCGCCATGCGCCGCGTGGATGCGGCCAATGCGCGACTGCACAGCGCCGGTGAACGAGCCCTTCACATAGCCGAAGAGCTCGGCCTCGAGCAGCGACTCGGGAATCGCTGCGCAATTGATCACCACCAGGGGCTGTTTTTGGCGCAGGCTGATCAGATGGATCGCCTGTGCAACCAGATCCTTGCCGGTGCCGCTCTCCCCCGTTACCAGCACCGTCGTATCCCGGCGGGCGACCATATGGGTGAGCTCATAAACTCGCTGCATCGGCTCCGAGTCGCCGATCATGCCGCGAATGCCGAGCCGCCCCTCTTCATGGGTCCGCATCCGGTGCAATTGCTCGGGGGAGATGGAATTGGATGGCGCATTTCCGCCGCTATAAAGCAGTTCCGTCAGTTGAGCCGACAGCAAGGTGGGCGATGAAGTGCCAAGAACAAGCTGCCCGGTATGCGAGTTCACCGAAAGGATCTGAATGTTGGGAAATTGTTCTCGAACCATCGCGCTGAATTCGCCAGACTCAAGATCAGGCAAAAGAGGATCGAGCAGCAGAATCTCGCTGGCGCCTTCGTTCAGGCACTCAAGCGCTTCGGCGCCGCTCGCCGCCTCGGTCAAACTCCACCGTGGCTGACGTAGCTTCTCTCTGAGCGACAAGCGAAGCCTGCTGTTCGGGCTCACGAGCAAGACGCTGATGACGGTGCTTTCGTCCGCGCGAAACTTCGGAAAAGAAGACGAACCCATCGATGTACCTTCCGCTGCGGACATGGATTCCATTGGACTCAAATGACCCTCATCGACACAGCATTCGCATTCAGGCCGAGCGCCGCTCCGTGCAATTCCATTTGCACGTTGAAAGGCTTCAGGCTCCAGGAAAAATCCGCCTGCTGGCTTCGGATATTCGCCTCGGCAAAGGCCATGCTGAGGCTCGTTTCCGCATTCATTGCGTCCACCTTCGACGTCAGATTCTGCACCACAACTCGAACCGTATTGGAAGATGAGGACGAAGCAATCAGCTCAACCGTATCCTGCGGGCGCGATACCGCATGGGCAATCAGCAGCACCGTCGACAATGCCTGAAGAGTTCGTGTCTTGTCGATGAGCACCGGCTGGCAAGTATCGCAAACGATCGAGCGGAGAAAGATACTGTCCTCCTTGAACAAGAGGTTGACCCCGTCTGTCACATGCGCAAGCAGAGGAAGGATCGACATCTCCGACAGATTGGGCTTGGTGCTCTCCGTGCTCACAAGCTGCTGCAGGCAACCGAAGAGCGTACATAGCCGCTCCACCTCGCCGGCTGAGCTTGCGGCCAATTCCCTCAGTTCCTCAATACTCATCTGGGCCACGCGGCCGTTGCCAAGGCTGGCCCGAAGAACGGCGAGCGGCTGCGCCGAGGCATGGATGCACTGCGACAGATTGAAGCAAAGTGCTTCTGATGCAGATTTCTGCATTGGTACCCCCCCGGACTCACTCCCGCTAATCATTGCTTAAGACGTACCCGACGCCGCGGACTGTGCGGATCAATTTGACTTCCCCCTCGAGGTCAATCTTGTCCCGCAGGTACTTCATATACACGTCAACGATATTGGTCGTCGAATCGAACGTGGTATTCCATACCTCTTGCATGATCGTCGTGCGCGAAACAGCCTTGCCCGCGTTGTTCATCAGGTATTCAAGCAGGGCAAACTCACGCGCCGTCAGATCGATGCGCCGATCCCCGCGCAGCACCCAGTGCTCCTCCCGGTTCATCGTCAAATTACCAACCTTCGATGAGCTCACTGGGGTCGAGTTATTGCGCCGCAGCAGGCCCCGGATGCGCGCCAGCAATTCCAGGAACGAAAAAGGCTTGATCAGGCAATCGTCGGCTCCCTGTTCGAGCGCCGACACCAGATCCTGCGTATGATTCCTCGCCGTCAACACCAGGATTGGCAGCCGCGGTTGACTCAGGCGAACCTGCTTCAAAACCGCCATTCCGTCCATTTTTGGCAGGTTCAGATCAAGAATAACCAGATCGTAGATGGATTTCTGGATGTCGTCGCGAGCGGCCTCGCCATCCTGGCGGATCTCGACAGAAAAGTGCCGGCGCTTCAGTTCGCGACTGAGAAATTTGCCCAGCGGGACATCATCGTCAACCACCAGGATCTTCTGACCGGTCGATTTGGACTGATCTTGCGGGAGGCTCTCTGCTTCCGGCTGTGACATACGGCCGTCAGATTGCACACCGGTCTCCTGCGGCTTCGAAAAAAGTGATTCAGGACACATGGCTTTGACTTGCAATCTTATCATCCAATTTTAATTTACACAAAGAATCAGATTACTAAAGATTTCCTCATTGATTCTAAAGAAGATATACCTCATCATCCATTTCCCTCAGCGGGAGTTTCTGAAATCTCCCTCTAATCGCCTTCCCGCATCAGCTTGAGGCCGGCCTGAGACAAGCCAGCCTGCCGAACCTCCCGCCGATCTCCACCTCCCTCGCGAAGACTCAATAAGGCATCCGAAGAAAGATCAATATGCACGACAAATAATTGCAAATAATTGACTTCCTTGCAAGACCCCTTCCCTGGAACTCGATCGGCGCCTGGACGTGTATGGCGCTCACGTCCTGCTCCGAGACTGTGAGGCGTGAGGCTGAGCAACGGAGTCTGAAATGCACTTGGGTGCATCATGAGTCGCTATCGGAAGTAATATTGAAGATCTAAGGCATTGTTGCCGATAGGCACGATGAGCCACTGGCCGGCATGTTCATCCTGCCTCCAGATCCGAGAGGAGTCCGCGGGAATGACGGAACCGACAAGCATCCGCAAATTTGAATACAGGCCTTGCCGCGTCACAACGGGCTTTGACGTCGATTATATTGTGGGAAATGAGACGTTCATTGGTCTATGCCGCGATGTCAGCGACACCGGCATTCGCGTCAAGCTTGAGGGCTCCGTGGTGGTCGGTGACTCCGGACTGCTCACCCTTCGCCACCCAATGGGCACGCTCAAGGTTGAGGCCCAGGTCGCCTACATCGACAAGTGTTACGTCGGGCTAGTGTTCGATTTTGAAACGCCTCGGGAACGAACGGCCGCCGCAGAGTATATGGCTGTCATCGCCAACCACGCCGCCGCTTCCATGCTCATTCAATTTCCCTAGTACTGTGACCGCATGGTTTTGTAATGACAGGATTGCTGCGCCGGACTCCAGACCAGCTGTCGTGTGGGCGTCCACGCCCGCATTTCTCCCAGAGCGCTTACCAATTCATACGGCCTGAATACTAGTGTCCCGTGTCTGAAATACGCAGCACAAAACGGGGCGTAATTCTGAGCGAACGGGGCCCCGAACGTCTTTCAGTTCGGGGGTGGTGAGTCGAAGAATCTGCGGTTGCTCTTCGATGGACTTCAGACTCACCATACTAGAAGCTGTTTCATGACCTGGTTTTGAAAGGGCACGACTTCAGTCGTGCCGCTGCAATGCAAGAAGACCACGCGCTTTAGCCCCTGAGGGATCTTCCTCGGCTACCTTGATGGGGTTCATGCAACCAGCTCTATTTGGCGATCGGCATCGAGCCCTTGGTGATGATCGCAGGCAGCTGATCGGAACCCGGAACATACTGAATGATGAGTGTGACCCTCCGGTTCGAGGCGTCCTCCGGCTGCAGAGGCTTGCGGAGTTTGCGATCCGCGAAACCTCGCACCTGGACAACCTGAGTTGGACGCAGGCCGCTGTTTTCCATCAGACGCCTGGCTGTGTTCGCGCGATCCGTCGAGAGCTCCCAATTCCCGTATGCCTTCAAGCCCGAGTATGGCTTGGAATCGGTATGCCCCTCGATCGAAAGCGGGTTCGGCAACTTGCCGACTTCGGGAGCAAGAACCTTCAGCAGGCTTTGGAGAGTCGGAGTTGGTTCCGCGCTTCCCAACTCGAAGAAGGTTCCGTGAGGATCCTCCATCAATTCGATCTGCAGCCCTTCCGAGGTGACGGTGATTTCAATCAGCTTCTTGATCTTGTCGTAGTTCGCCATCTTTTCCATGGCCTTCAACAGATCGTCCTTCAGCTTGGCCATATCCTGTTTTTTCACAATCGCGGCATCGCCGGTCCCGTTCAGTTGCGTTCCTTTCTTCTCGCCGGTGCCATGCGGGTCGCGAAAGTATCCTCCCACCGCTTCCTGAACGGGCTTGCTGCTGTTCATCAGCCACATCACGATAAACAACGACATCAGCGCGGTGACAAAGTCAGCATAGGCCACCTTCCACGCGCCGCCATGGTGGCCGCCGTGACCAGACTTCTTCCGGATGATAATGACCTGTTCTTCGGCAATCATGGCTTTGTGGCCCTATGCGGCTTGGAATTCGGCCTGGGCCTCCCCAACTTTCTCCCTGCACGCCTTTTCCACCTCAAAGAAGTCGGGGCGAGAGTGCTCGGGAATTGCCCTGCGGCCCATTTCAACTGCCAGAATGGGAGAGGTGCCCTTGATGAAGGCCAGCATCATGACGCGCAGCACATGGTAGTAGCTCTGTTCCTCGTCCACTGTCTTCGACATGTTCGAGGAGAGCGGCCCCACCAGTCCATAGCACAATAGAATGCCGAGGAAAGTGCCGACCAGTGCCGAAGCTACCTTCTTTCCTATCTCCTCTGGCGGGCCCCCGAGCGCACCCATGGTTACTACGATCCCGAGCACTGCGGCCACGATTCCCAGTCCCGGCAATGCGTCGGCCATGGTGGTCAGAGCCTGGCTCGGCAGGGTTGACGTCATATGATGGACGTCCATATCCAGTTCCATCATCTGATCCACGTCAAACGCGCTCACCCCGCCGGTGATCGCCATGCGCATCGTATCGCAAACGAAGTCGCGAGCGTGATGATCCTTGAGGAAGACTGGGTATCTCGAGAAGAGCGGGCTGTTATTCGGCTCTTCAATATCGCCTTCAATGGCGATTGCCCCCTCCTTGCGCGATTTGGCGAGCAGGTCGAACATCATCTTCAGCGTGTCAAGATATCGCTGTTTAGAGAACGGCGATCCCTTGACGACATTCATGAGTCCAGCGGCGATTTTCTTCAGAATATGCATCGGGTTGGCCGTCAACACAGTGCCAAGCGCCGCGCCGCCAATGATCAGCAACTCGGCCGGTTGCAGCAGCACGGCGATCTGGCCCTTCTCCATGAGGTAGCCAGCGACGACACAACCGAAGACGATCAGGATTCCACCGACTTGAAACATGCTCTATTCCATCCCGTCCGCAAAGCACTTTTCACGCGACCCTGTGCGAGATCGCAAATCCGCGAAGGCGGCTCGATGAACAATCCACCCGCTTCCTTTCCATCGGCATTACCATACAACCATTTCAACCTGCGAGACAAAGAGTTTCCCGGTTGCGTGAACCGGGCATAGCGGTTTGCTCGGCCCGTAAGTGACGGCTACGTAAGGGATACTCTCCATAACCTTGCAGGCTGTCACCGTAGACTGAGGAGCTCCTGCCGCAACCCGGCAACTAGAGTGCTTTCAGAAGATGAAGATCAAATTAGTTCCGGCGCTTCCCAAAAATCCGCGCCGTAGGCGCAACGTTTGTTAGCCCCGCGCTTCAGCGTGGGGAATCTGGCCCGGCCTGACGTCCGGAGTCCCGTAGGGACGGCGCTTCTACATCATTTTTGTCCGAAAAATGCCACTGCCTGAGCAAGCTTGGTCTTCATCTTTCAGAAATATTACAGTTGTAAATCGAAGATTTCGGAGGGAGCAGGGGGCTTCAGCCCCCTGAAAGAGGGCAAGCTCATGGGGCCATTAGGCCCGTATCCTTGCTGTTTTTCTGGGAATGGAAGGGGGTAAAACTGTAGCCCTAATGTGCTGGCCGCACAGGGAGCTTGATCGAAGAATCAAGAAGTTGGCGAACCTTCCTCAATAATTCGTCCTGTGTAAATGGCTTCTTGAGAAATGCAGAACTGTGTTCGGGCAGGAGCGACGGATCCACCGAGTCGTCGTTGTACCCCGATACATACAGAACCCTGGTCTCCGGCCGTGTCTGGGTCACTCTGGCCGCGAGATCGGAACCGCTGAATCCGGGCAAGACCACATCCGTGATCAGCAGCGGTATGGGCCCCGGATGCTCCTGTGCGATGCAAAGGGCCACCGCCGGGTCGCCCGAATCCAGCACCGTGTATCCGCCCTCTTCCAGCAGCCGCCGTATCAGCCCGCGCAGCGATCCGGCATCGTCCACCAGCAGAATCGTCTCTGCCTCTCCTCGCGCCGGCTCAGCCTTTGCCGGCCGTGCGGCCTCCGGCGCATGATCGCAGCGGGGAAAGTAGATCTTGAACGTCGCTCCGGCGTCCGGCTGACTGTGAACGGAGATGGCTCCGCCGCTCTGCTCCACGATGCTGAAGACCGTCGACAGCCCAAGACCCGAGCCTTGTCCAAAAGGCTTTGTCGTGAAGAAGGGCTCGAAGATGCGGGATTGAGTTTCCAGATCCATTCCCGTCCCGGTATCGCTCACGCTCAACATCACATACCGGCCGGGCCGCATGGAAGGGTGTAGCCCGGCGTTGGTTTCGTCGATCTCTACGTTTGCAGTCTCGAAAACGATCCTGCCGCCCCGTGGCATGGCGTCCCGCGCATTGATCGCCAGGTTCATCAACACCTGCTCAAGCTGGCTCGGGTCCGCGCTGATGCTTCCCAGGCCACTGTCGGGCAACAGGACCAGTGCGACGTCGCCCCCGATCAGCCGCCCCAGCATCTTCTCCATGCGGCTCACGGTCTCGTTCAGGTCCACGGCGATGCGCTGCAATGCCTGCCCGCAACTGAATGCGAGCAGGCGTTCTGTCAGATTTCTGGCAGATGCTCCTGCGCTTTGAATCTCGAGGATCATCTTGCGGCTTTCTTCGGGCAAGGCCTGCTGACCTTCCAAAATCTCGCAACACCTCAGGATGACCCCAAGAAGATTATTGAGATCGTGAGCCATCCCCCCGGCGATCTTGCCAATGGCCTCCACCTCCTGAAAATGTCGAATCTGCGGCTCCGGGCCCGCGGCATCTTCCCGCTGGCCAACGCAGCGAATATTGCACTGGACCAGCCGGTCTCCACGTCCCAGCTGGTCTCCACGTCCCGACAGGTCTCCACGTCTCTGAAAAACGTTGCCCGTAACCTCCGCCTTGACTGGGCGTCCGCTCTTGGTGACAAAGGGCAGATCGTCATAGTGCACATGGCCTTTTTCGATGAGCTCATGGAACGCCTGCCTGGAGGCGCTCTCATCCTTGGGAAGACCGATCTCCCAGAGCGTCTTGCCAAGCAATTCCGCCGGGGAGTAATCCAGCATCCTCGTCAGCACAGGATTCATATCCAGGATCACACCCGTCTGTGCATCGAGAATCAGGATCCCGTTCTGCGCTTCCTCATCCGGTCGCCGGTATCTGCCTTCAGAGTCCATGAGTCTCTCTTCCCCAGGGGTATATATCTGCTCGTGTTTCCCTCCGTAATATAGGCGACTCATGGCCGTGGAGGCAAAGCGGCAAATCCCCCCCAGAGCCTCTCGCAAAACTCCCTTGAGACTGCAAAATGTGTCAGGGCACGACTTCAGTCGTGCCGAAAGAGCAACAAAATCGTGTTGGGCTTTAGCCCCTGCGGTTCTTCTGTCTCGGTCATTTGCAATCCCGCGGCGGCTAAAGCCGGAATCCGAATTGGCCATTTGCGGCACGACTGAAGTCGTGCCCTGACACAATTCATAACCTGAAGGTAATCTTGCAAGTGGCTCCCCATGCAGCAAAAAGCGGCGCTGCCCCTGAAGGCAGCGCCGCTCGTTGTCTCTCACGGGCCGGTCTGTACTCGTTAGCCGGAGCCCGTTCTTGCCCCTCGCCCTAGAACTGGTTCCAAAGCGACTGGTTATAGACGGCGTGGTGGAACTGCACTTCAGAGGCCTTGACGATCGTTCCCAACTCGCGTGGAGAACGGTTGGCGACGGCCTGCTTCAGCTCGGCATAGCGGCCCTGCACATCCTTGCCCAGAATCTTCGCAATCCACGCCGACGACTCGAAGTCCGCAATCGCCTTCTGGATGTTGTCCGGCAGGTAGCGGCCGCCGGCGCGCAGATTCTCAGCCTTCGAGATTTCGCCGTCGAGGCCGGTCTTGAAGATGCCATAGAGCGCCAGGTAGGGGTTGGCATCCGGAGCCACGGCGCGCACTTCAGTCCTCATGGACCGATGGTTGCCGATCGGCACGCGAACCATGGCGCCGCGATCCGTAGCCGAAGCACGAATCTGATTCGGTGCCTCAAAGTGCGGATCGAGACGGCGATAAGCGTTCACACTGGAATTGAAGATCAGACACAGGTCCAGTGCGCTCGTAAGGATGCGGTCCATGAAGTTCCAGCCGAAGGTGGCAAGCTGCTCTTCGCCCTTCTCGTCCCAGAACAGATTTGTCTTGCCTTTGGAAACCGAGACGTTCGTGTGCATGCCGCTGCCATTGACGCCGACCACTGGCTTCGGCAGATAGCTGGCCGTGTACCCCATGTTGTTGGCGATCTGACGGGTCAGCAGCTTGTAGAGCTGAATCTGGTCGGCCGCTCCCACTGCCTCGGCGTAGCTGTAGTTGATCTCATACTGGCTTGGGGCGACTTCCGGGTGATCCTTTTCGTTCTGGAAGCCCATCGCCCGCTGCACTTCAGCCGACGTGTCGATGAACTGGCGCAGCGGATCGAGCGGCAGCGAGTGATAGTAGCCGCCATTCGATATGAATTCGAATTTGCCGGTCAGGTGATAGTTGGACTCGGCGTCCTTGCCGGCGAAAAGGAAGCCCTCGATCTCGGTGGCCGCGTTCAGTGTGTAGCCGTTGGCCTTGTGCTGCTCGTCCGCGTAGGCCTTGAGCACACCGCGCATGTCGCCCGAGTAAGTGGTTCCGTCCTTGTCGATCACATTGCCGAAGACCAGCACCTTGCCGTTGCCGAATACATCGGCGGGCACCCAGTAGAATGCGCTCCAGTCGATGCCCAGCCGCAGATCGCTCTCCTTCTGGGCTGTGAATCCGCGGATCGACGAGCCGTCGAAGGTCAGGTTCTCGTAAGCTCCAAGCAGGAACTTCTTGTCGTAGTCGAGCAGGTGAAGGCGGCCCTCGAGGTCCGAGAACAGCACGGTCACCGCCTTGATCCGCTTCTCGTCGGTCAAGTACTTCAACCGCTTCTCGCGAATCTCGTGGGCCGCAACGCGATCGGCGCGATCAGCCTTGGCTTGCAGGTTGAGTTCTTCCAGCTCCTCATAAGAGAGAGCTAGAAAATTGCGATATTCACTGGACATGGTTCTCCTTTTTTGGACACAACGATAAAGGTGTAGGGCTTTCCAAAGAATTATAGAGTCTGGGTGTAGTTTCGGTATAAGGAATCCATGAAGATTTCTGACCCCGCCGGTGGAAAAACGGACGCATCTCCATGACGGGCCGCAGGTTGTGCGCCGGGGGTGCATCTTTTCATTCGTTGGTCAGTTTCGGGGCGGATAACTCCCAGACCGCCAGCGCCGGAGGCTTGACGGTCCGAGATTCGCCGGAGGTGTGAGGAGGCGGGAAGCTTGGTTGTGCACTTCGCTTCCCGCACACTCCGGTCGCGGTGAGTTTCTTGCCTGGCTCGTTGCTCTGCGGCTTCTCTGAAACCGCTCTCGCCCGGAATCAGGCTAGAACCGGTACTTCCTTCGGAACGCTGTTGATCGTCTTCAAAATGCGCGAAACAATCTGGTAGGGATCGCCCTCCGAGTTGGGGCGCCGATCTTCCAGATAGCCTTTGTAGCCGTTTTTGATGAAGTTGACGGGCAACCGGACCGAAGCGCCACGATCCGACAGTCCATAGCTGAACTTGTCGATCGATTGCGTTTCGTGCAGACCGGTCAGGCGCAGATGGTTATCCGGCCCATAGACGGCGATGTGCTCGGGAATGTACTTTTCGAAGGCCGCCATGAGAGATTCCAGGTACTGCTTGCCGCCCACTTCACGGATGTACTTGGTCGAGAAGTTGCAGTGCATGCCCGACCCGTTCCAGTCGCCCTTGAGCGGTTTGCAATGCAGCACCATATCCACTTCATACTTCTCGCAGAGACGCATCATTAAATAGCGAGCCATCCAGGTGTCATCGGCGGCCTTGGCAGAGCCTTTGGCAAAGATCTGGAACTCCCATTGGCCCTTGGCGACCTCCGCGTTGATGCCTTCGTGATTGATGCCGGCGGCGAGACAGAGATCCCAGTGCTCTTCAACAATTGTGCGAGCCAGGCTGCCCATGTTTTTGTAGCCGACACCGCAGTAGTATGGGCCTTGCGGAGTGAGCGGAAAGCCGTCCTTAGGCCAGCCCAGAGGAACCCCGTCTTTATAGAGGAAATACTCCTGCTCAAGGCCGACCCACAAATCAGGATCGTCCTCGATGGTGGCGCGAGCGTTGGTCGAGTGCGGTGTGCCGTCGGGGTGCATCACTTCGCTCAGAACAAGATAGCCGTCCTTCTTGGTTGCATCGGGATAGAGAGCCACTGGCTTCAGCACGCAGTCTGACTTGCTGCCCTCGGCCTGCATGGTGGAACTGCCGTCAAACCCCCACAAGGGTATATCGGCGAGCGTGGGGGGCTTCTCAAATGCCTTGAGCAGCCCTTTGCCGCGCAGGTCTGGAACCGGTTTCTTGCCGTCAAGCCAGATGTATTCGAGTTTGTACTTTGTCATGAGCCTCCTTTTTGGTATGGGGTATGCGGATGGGGGTGTTTGTGAAGCGCCTTCGTCTGAATTATTGGGGTCAAGACATAAGGAAGCTATGAAGAAATCGAACGGAGCCTCTGGAAAAGAGGACACTCAGCAAGAATGGACCGCGCAAAAGGCTCTTGCCCGGAACTCGCTGCAGGATTTTCGGGGGAGAGCTCTTATGGATGAGATCCTAGGAAACCTCTCACTAGCTCGACGTTTTGAAAGGGCACGACTTCACAGGCTGCGGAAAAACCCGAGGCGGAGCCTACAGAAGCGTCAGGGCACGACTTCAGTCGTGCCGCAAGCCGAACAAAACAAAGGCAGGGCTTTAGCCCCTGAGGTATGGATTTCTGGCCGTTTACCTAACAAGCAGCTTTTTTCCGCAGCCACTTCAGTCGTGCCGTAAACGCCGCAAATTCACTATAGGCTTCACATGACAGTTGGACTTCGAAATTTCGGAGGGAGCAGGGCGCTTTAGCGCCCTGAAAGGCAGCCAATTTACTGGGCCTTTAGCCCCGGGATTTTTGAATGCTGCAACACTCTGATCGAAATACAACTGTAGCAATTCAGCCCCTGAGGGAATGCTCGTCCGGTGATTCGACTTGTTCAGAGCCGCTCTACGCCGTAAGCCGTTCAAGCTGGTCGGGCTTGACGATGGTCAGGCTGGAGCCTTTAATCGTGATCCACTGGTCGCGGCGAAACTGGTTGAGCAGCCGCGTCACAGTCTCGCGCGAAGTGCCCGCCATGTTGGCGATCTCTTCATGCGTCAGCGCCATGGTGAAGCGGATCTCGGGCTTGCCGTTTGCCGCGGCCCGGCCCCAGTCCAGCAGCAGCCGGGCCAGCCGTCCCGCCGCCGAACCCGAGAGCGCCAGCCGCTTGGCGTCGTGAAAGACCGTCAGATACTCGCCGGACAGCGACTGCGCCGCATGCATCGAGGCAATGCCGTGGCGGCCGAGGAAGTCCACGAACTCCTGCTTGCGCACCGTCTTCACCTGGCAGGGCTCGATTGCCTCGGCGGTCACCTCGTGGGGAACGTTGGCCAGCACCGCGCTCAGTCCCATCACGTCGCCGGGTCCGGCGATCTTCAAAATCATCGTCTTGCCGTCCCGGGAGGTGGAGGAGATCTTGACCTGTCCGAAGCAGATCACAAAGACATTGCGCGCCGCGTCGCCCTCTGAAAACAGCTTTGCGCCCCGCGCATGGCTCATCATGATCCCGATCCCGTCGTAATCGGAAAGTGCCTCGGGTGTGAGATTGCAGAACATCCGCAAATGGCGGTGCTCACAGTTAATACAATCTTCCGGGGGGTGATGGGGATGAAATCCTGCCATGGGTTCGCCGCTGTGCAAGTTGAAGTATAGCGCACTTTGGCGGGATGCAAGGCAGGGATTATCCGACGGTCCCTGCTGCCGCCTCAAAAAGGCAGGCGCAAAGACTGGTCAAAACAGCGAATTGTTGCCCCCGCACTTATCTAGGCTGCGGTACTTGCCCTCCGATGGCTCACTGTGCGGCCGAGGCTGCAGGTCCAATAGGCGCGGGAGACCTCCCGGGCCAGTTCCTCCAGCAACTGCATCCGCAGGGGTGGATGGCTTTGAAATGCCTCGTTGAGCGTTTCAATGGGCAGCATCAGGACCGATCCAGCGGTCTGTGCGGCAAGAGTGTAGGTATGATGGCCGTCCCCCAGGGCGGCAGCCAGCTCCACCAGGTCCCCGGCGCGGGCAGGCGAAAGCGTCAGATGCGTCTCCAGCCGCTCGGTGCGCCGCTGGAAGTGGCCCGAGACCACCAGGTAGAGCCCCCGGCAGGCCTCGGATTGGCGAAAGACAAGCTCCCCGGCATTCAAGCTGATGCACTGTGCCGAGCCGTTCAGCAAGAGCCCGATGGCCGGAGGGCACTCCAGCAGCTCTGCCACGGGATGCGCTCGGACAGCTTCCATTCGCCTCGATCTTGCCTCTCGTTGCATGCTTCCTTCTCCCTTTGTCTTCGCCCCGGATCGAAATCCGGACCCGTTCACGCCGCGACTCGAAATAGCAATCAGCCCCCCGGTCGCCTGCGGGCCCACGCCTTTCGTCATCCGAATTTGCGGCGTGCCGAATTCCATAGGTGTCAAAGCGCTCCCAATGCAAGAACTCCGGAAAACCGGATGGTCAATCTCCCGCGGCTGGATCCTCGCGCCGCTCGCCCAATTCAGATGAAAACCGGAGCCGCGCCTCCGCCCCGGCCCTTCCTATCGAGCCACCGCGCAGCTACAGGTGCAAGAGCACGCCCCCGGCTTGTCTTGAGCGCACACCGCTTCCGGCGGCACGCAGAGAACCGGCACACGGGAGCGAGCGAGCAGCGCAAAGGCCGTGCCGTGCGGCCCCGGCGTACCGCTGGCGCGCTTGACCCCAACCACAAGAATGCAGGGATGGTTTTCGGCAATCGCTTCCGCCGTGGCGTCCACCGGATCGCCATCCTTCACCATGCAATGCACCGGAATCTTCTCGCTCGAAACGATGCCATACTCGCCCAGATCCGCAGTGGCGCAGGGGTCAACAGATGCCGCGGCCTCTTCCGCCGTGCGGGCATGAAGCACCAGCAGCGGCCGCTCAAAGGTCTGCGCCAGCGAATAGGCTGTGGCGGCAGCAGAGGCAGCCGTCTCGTTGCGCTCCATGGCCAGCAGCACCGGCCCGCCCGGAGTGGGGCGGAACGCCCCTGCATTCCAATCCGCGGCCACCGCCAGCACGGGACACGGCGACAGCCTCACCAGCTGTTCGGCGATAGCGCCCACAATCACCGGACCGGCGCCCTCCATGCCTTTGGTGCCGATCACGATCAGTCCAGCCTGGTATTGCCGGGCCACATCCAGCAGCATCTGCGCCACCGTGCCCTGGCGAAACTCCGAGTGGCTATGGATTCCCTCCCGGAGCAGGTCGGCGGACAAGCTCTCAAGCACCGCGCGCGCCTCCTCGGGCAGGATCTCCAGCACCTGGCCCGGAACCGCATCCACAGCGGCGTATTCCACCGGATCGATGCCGTGCGCCAGCACAATCCGCGCGCCATAAGCCCCCGCCAGCTTGCGGGCATACTCCAGAGCCGCCTCCGACCGCCCGTTGAGCTCGGTAGCCACGACGATCGTCTTCAAACCGGTTGCAAAGCTCATGGTGCCTCCCGGCGCCCACCGGCGCCCCATCGTTTCCTGTCTATCAGGATTCCGAGTCTGCGCTCCCAAAGAGAAGACCGGCAGTGACACGATTCACCCCGAGCTGTGACTTTCGTCACAAGTTGCCTCTAAAGAATCGCTTGGAACCGGCTTCCCGCCGCTCGCCGCGCAAACGGCTAAGTCAGACAGGAGTGTCCGACCGGACAGGAAATTGCGGATCTCAGCATACGGTACGCCGCCCCGGCCTGTGACCCCTGACACTTGCGCAAAACGCCGGCTGGACGACAATCAACTTGAGAGGCTTGCCAGCCATCCAAGGCGCGGGCCAAGGAGAATTCTAATGAGTGATCTTGCACAGTTGGCTGAGTCCGTCAGCGTCGACCCGTTGGTGGGACATCCCGCCGACTTCCACGTCTTCCATCAATTCCTGGAGCGCTGCAAGGAGCTGCCAGCCATCACCACGGCAGTCGTCTGGCCGCTCTCCGACGTGGCTCTCCGTGGCACCGTCGAAGCCGCCGAAGCCAAGCTCATCCAGCCCACCCTGATCGGCGACGAAGAGGCAATGAAAGCTCTGGCCAAAAAGATTGGCGTCGATATCACTCCTTATCCCATCCTCCAGGCCGACACCGAGCGCAAGGCCGCCGAGTTGGGCGTCGCCATGTGCCGCAGCGGCAACGCCCAGGCCATGATGAAAGGCAGCCTGCACACCGACGAACTGATGAAGGTGGCCATGAAGGCCGACACCGGCCTGCGCACCAACCGGCGCATTAGCCATGTTTTTGTGATGGACACCCCCGCCTACGCGCGCACCCTGCTGATTACCGACGCGGCCATCAATATCGAACCCGAGCTTGAGGACAAGATCCACATCGTGCAGAATGCCATCGACCTGGCTCATGCATTGGGAATCCCCGAGCCCAAGGTGGCGCTGCTTTCGGCCGTCGAAACGGTCAACACCAAGATCAAGTCCACGCTGGACGCGGCGGCCCTCTGCAAGATGGCCGATCGCGGCCAGATCACCGGCGGCATCCTCGACGGGCCTCTGGCTTTTGATACGGCAGTCAGCGTCAAGGCGGCCAAGATCAAGGGTCTGGTCTCGCCGGTCACCGGCCAGGCCGACATCCTGGTCGTACCCGACCTCGAAAGCGGCAATATGCTCGCCAAGCAGTTGGAGTACCTGGGCGGAGCGCAGTTGGCCGGCATCGTGCTCGGCGCGCGCGTTCCCACCATCCTCACCAGCCGCGCGGATTCGGCGGAGACGCGGCTCACCAGTTGCGCCGTCGCCGTCTTGTTGCATTACGCCAGCCATCCGCTGGGATCAATCTAACCTTCAAGCTGAACTCGCGACCGACGCCGGGCGCCACCTCTCCTCAGGGCTGGCGCCCGGTCTGTCTCTTGCCTGCTCCAGGTTGCGTCTCGCGAATATCAAATCGAACTGTCTTGTATCAGGGCCCGACTTCACCGGGGTCCCCATCGACAGGTCTTCGTCGATGGGGTGGTTACTGGGGTCCCCATCGACAGGTCTTCGTCGATGGGGTGGTTACCGGGGTCCCCATCGACAGGTCTTCGTCGATGGGGTTGGAGTTCAGTCGTGCCGCAAATCAAGCAAGATCAACAGGGCTTTACAGTCTGCGGAAGAACTCATTCGGGCGGTAGGCCGGGGATTCATCCCCGGTATAAAGACAATGGAATCTGCGGTGGCTTTAGCCACTGAGGTATGTTCTTGCGACGAATCCCCAGAGATCAGGCCCTTTTCCGCAGCCTGTTTAGCCCCTGCGGGAGATATTTCGCCGCTTGACGAACGCGAGTCAGATTCACCAGACACTGCCTGCAGGCTGCGGACAAACTCGATGCGGAGGGAGGCGGGGGTTTCAACCCCCGCATAAAACCAACAGAATCGACGTGGGCTTCAGCCCCGGAAGAATGCATTTGCCATTCTCATCCGAATCCCCGGATTCTACGCAGCTTCTTTAGCCCCGGAGGGTTGCTTTTCATCAACTTCGCCCAGAATCAGACCTTCTTCCGCGGCCCGCATAGCACCTCTTGAAAATCCTCCAGAAAATGGCAAGACGGTTTAGCCTTAATGCACATCCTCAGATTGTTTGATTGTGAAGAAAAATGGCCTCTACAAATCTCAATTTATGGTGTATAGGATTGAAAGGGGAAAACCGCGCATTTCGCTTTTCTGGAGAGATAACCGCAATCGTTCAATGTTGCACACTTTCAAGCTGCGTGTTTCAGATCGATGAATCGAATATTCGCCGGAGCCGGAACAGGTCGAAATGCAAATTCAAGCTGAAGCGAATCTCTCCGCCCTGATTGAGAGCACCGAAGACCTCATCTGGTCGGTGGACCTCGATGACCGCCTGGTCACATTCAACGGAGCGCTTCAACGGCACATTGAAACTACATTTGGCATTCGGCCCGCCGCGGGAATGTTCCCCAGGGACTTGGTTCCACCGCAGAGGGCCAGCCTGCTTCCTCCCGTCTATCGGCGTGTACGGGCCGAAGGACCGCTTCGGATCGAGTTTCCCCTGGCCGACGGCCGAACCCTCGATCTGGCCCTGAGCCCGATCCTTGTCGATGGCAAGGTCACCGGCGTTTCCGTCTTCGGCAAAGACATCACCGAGCGGAAGGCAGCGGAGGGCGCGCTGAGGGAGGCCGACAAAAAGTATCGCGACATCTTTGATGGCGCGCTCGAAGGGATGTTTCAAACCTCGCTGAAGGGCAAACCCCTGACCGTCAACCCGGCGCTGGCAAGGATGCTTGGCTACGAATCGCCGGACGAGTACTTGGTCCTGATTCGTGACGTCGCTCAGGATGTTTGGGCAGATCCGAATGAACGCGCCTCGTACCTGCGGCAGGTCAAGGAAAATGGAACCGTCCTGGGCTTCGACTGCCAGCTTAAGTGCAAGGACGGCACGGCCATCTGGGCTTCGCTGAATACGCGCAGAGTCAGTGGAGCCGATGGGCAGTTGCTCTATCACGAAGGCTTCGTCCTGGACATCACCGAGCGCAAGCGTGCGGAGCAGGCTCGGCGCGAGGGTCTGGACGCGCTGAGAGAAACAGAACTCGTTGGAGCCCTCGGCAGCTATGTCCTGGACATTGCTGCCGGTGTCTGGACAAGTTCCCAGGTATTGGATGAGTTCTTCGGAATCGGCAAGGAATACGAGCGCGATGTGGCCGGATGGGCAGCCCTGATTCATCCCGATGACCGCGCGATGATGACCGCCTATTTTGCTGAAGAGGTCGTGGGCAGGCACAAGGCCTTCGACAAGGAATACCGCATCCTGCGCCAGACGGACGGAGCCGAGTGCTGGGTGCACGGAATTGGCAGGCTCGAGTTCGATGCCCAGGGCAAGCCGCAAAAGATGCGCGGGATCATCAAAGACATCACTGAGCGCAAGCGGGTCGAGCGTGCGCTGGCCGCAAGCGAACACCGCTTCCGCACCTTTTTCGAGGAAAACGGCTCGGTCATGTTCCTGGCCGATCCCGAGACCGGCGAGATCGTGGCCGCCAATCGCGCGGCCTGCGAGTTTTACGGCTATCCCAAGGAGCGGCTGGTCGGCATGTTTACCAGCCAGATCACCCTCGGCTCGCATGAAGACTGTCTTCGCGACCGGCAACAGGCGCTGCGCGAGGAGCGCTCTTGTTTCTGCTATTCGCATCGCGTGGCCAACGGCGAAGTGCGCGAAGTTGAACTTCATTCTTCGCCCTTTGAAGTCGACGGCCGGCAACTCCTCTATGCCATCGTCAACGACATCACCGAGCGTAGGCAGGCTGAGATTCAACGCCGCAATAGCGAAGAGCACTACCGCAGCACCTTCGAGCAGGCCGCCGTCGGCATCATCCATGCCTCCTTCGCTGGCATCATCCTCAGGTGCAATGCGCACTTCGCCGAGATGATCGGCTACTCTGCCGAAGAACTGACTGGCATCGATGTTCAGCAGATCACCGCTCCCGAGGATGGCCCTGCAAGCAGAGCGGCGCTCGAACAGGTCTTGAGCGGCGGCGTCCCTGCAGGTCTTGAGAAGCGCTATCTCCGCAAGGACGGCAGCCCAACCTGGGTCAAGGTGACGCTCTCGATCCAGCGGGACGGCGAGGGCCGCGCGCTCTACTTCACCGGCCTGGTGGAAGACATCAATGCCCGCAAAGCTGCCGAGGAGCGCCTGGCCGCGGCTGGGGAAGCCCTGCGGCTCAGCGAGGAACGCTACCGCACCGCATTCCAGACCAGTCTTGACGCCATCAATATCAACCGCCTCAGCGATGGAAAATATATCGACGTAAATCAGGCCTTCCTCGACATTACTGGCTTTGAACGCGATGAGGTCATTGGAAAAACCTCGCTGGAATTGGGGATCTGGGCTGAAGCCCGCGGCCGGCATCTGATGGCAGAGATGGTGCGCCAAAACTCAAGTTACCGCAGCCCGGAGATCCAGTTCCGAAAGAAGAGCGGAAAGCTCTTCTGGGGGCAGATGTCTGCATCCATGATGGAGGTGGATGGTGTCCCCTGCGTCCTGTCTGTAACCAGGGATTTGTCCGAATCAAAGGCTGCGCAGAGCGAGATTCGGAATCTCGCCTTCTACGACCCGCTCACAGGTCTCGCCAACCGCCGCATGTTGATGGAGAGGCTGCGCCAGACTCTGGCCACCAGCGCCCGCAGAGGCCGCTTGCATGCGCTGCTATTGATCGATCTCGACAATCTGAAGACCCTGAACGATACTCTCGGCCATCAGGTAGGTGATCTCCTCCTGCAAGAGGTCGCCCGCCGCATCGCCGCCTGTGCCCACGAAGCGGACACCGTCGGCCGCCTCGGCGGCGACGAGTTTGTCGTGATGCTCGAAGACCTCAGCGAAGTTGCCGAGGAGGCCGCGGCAGAGGCCAGAGCCGCCGGCATGAGGATTCTGACTGCCGTCAGTCAGCCCTATCTGCTCGATGATCGCGAGTGCCTTTCCGCCTCCAGCATGGGGATTACGGTCTTCGGCGATCAGCAGAAATCCGCGGATGATATTTTGCAGCAGGCCGATATTGCCTTGCATATGGCCAAGACCGCGGGCCGCAACACACTGCGCTTCTTCTCCCCTGCCTTGCAGGCCGCCGTCAACGCACGCGCCACCATGGAGGAGGGGCTGCGCCAGGCGATCAAGAGAAATCAGTTCCTGCTCTACTATCAGCCCCAGATCGAACGCGGACGCATGACCGGCGCCGAGGCCCTGATCCGTTGGAATCACCCCGGCCGCGGCATCGTATCCCCTGACGAGTTCATTCCCCTCGCCGAGGAATCGAGGCTCATTCTCCCTCTGGGTGATTGGGTCGTTGAAACCGCCTGCAAACAGATTGCCGCGTGGGCCGCCAAGGATGAAACTGCCCATCTCACCATTTCGGTCAACATCAGCGCCTTGCAATTCCGCCAGCCGGAGTTCGTCGAACATGTGCTGGCAGCCATCGATCGCACCGGAGCCAACCCCAAAAACCTCAAACTGGAACTTACCGAGAGCATGTTGGTGGAGAACTTCGAAGAGATCATCGCCAAGATGACCGAACTCAAATCGCATGGCTTGAGCTTCTCTCTGGACGACTTCGGAACAGGCTATTCCTCGCTGGCCTATCTCAAGCGCCTGCCCTTGGACCAACTCAAGATCGACCGCGCCTTCGTCCGCGACATTCTGGTGGACGTGACCAGCGGCGCCATCGCACAAGCGATTCTTTCGCTGGGCCGGGCCATGGACTTGTCGGTGGTCGCCGAAGGCGTTGAATCCGAACAACAGCGCGGCTTCCTTGCCGGGCTCGGCTGCCACTGCTTCCAGGGAGACCTCTTCAGCCCCCCGCTGCCCTTGGAAGACTTTCAGGCTTTCCTCTAGGATTCCCTAATCCCTGATCCCTGTTCCCTACCTTATCAATCCATCGACATGCTCAACTGGTGGCGCACGTCGGCGCCGCGAATCCAGAAGATCACGTCGGTGGCGATATTCGAGGCGTGGTCCGCGATCCGTTCCAGATGCTTTGCTACCAGGATTCCGCTGATCGCCTGCTCGGTGAAGCGCGGCTTCTCCACGATCAGCTGCAGCAGGTCGGTGTGAGCGCGCCGGTTCATGCGGTCGATCTCGTCGTCCATCTCGCGCACCGAGTCGGCCAGCCGCGCGTCGCCCTCCAGCAAGGCGTGCAGCGCCGACCGGATCATCCGCCCGGCAAACTCGCCCATGGCCGCAAAATCCACCGGCAGATCGACCTCCTCGTGCTTCATCGTCTCCTTGGTGCGGCGTGCGATGCCCATCGCCTGGTCGCCGATCCGCTCCAGGTCCCCATTGATTTTGATCACCGCCAGAATGAATCGAAGATCGATGGCCATCGGCTGTTCCTTGGCCAGCAGATCATAGGCCATCTCGTCCAGCTCACGCTGCGCGGTGTCGATGGCCCGCTCGTTCTGCTTGACGTACTTGCAAAGGCTCTTGTCGCGCTGCAGATAGGCGTCTACCGCGGACTCAACCGCCTGCTGCGACAGGGCCGCCATGGCCAGCAGCTTGTCCTTGAGCTCGGCGAGTTGCAGTTGAAAATGAATGCGCGGCATGACAGTACTCTCCATCCATGATTGTGCATCATCGAATGTTACTGGCGTGAGAATTTCCCCTGTACGCACCACAACCATCACATCCGGCAACCGGACAGTTCCAATATGGGTTAGACGCGCCACCGATCAAAATAATTGTCAAACAAGGCAAGCCAACCGTAGCTGCCCGGCTCGCCCCGGCGTGTTGCGTACCCAATGATGGCATGACAGCAAGCCGGCACATCACGCACATCCGCCAACCTGCCAACCCGCCATCACCGCGAAGCGGTGGTCAACTTGCCGCCTTTTTTCAAAAAACCATGCCTCATTCCCACCCTGTGCCCAAACATCAAGTGGCCCAAAGGGCAGTTGGCCCCACCGCAGGTGGTCGGGTGCCCCATCCATGCGTGGTTTCATCGCGCATGGGTGGGATACCACGATCCCATACTATGCCCAAACATCAAGTGGCCCAAAGGGCAGTTGGCCCCACCGCAGGTGGCCCGCACCACGGTCACAGGGCGATGTTCTAGGCTATCACTATGAACGCCGCACACCCCTCTCAATCTTCGATGCTCACCTTCAACCCCGCCGAGCGCCAGCCACAGGAGATTTACAAGCTGATGACCGGCATCATCGTGCCCCGGCCGGTGGCTCTGGTCTCAACCATCAGCCGCGACGGCCTGCCCAATCTTGCGCCCTTCAGCTTCTTCTCCGGCGTCGGCGCCGTGCCGCCGACCGTCCTCTTCTGCCCCGCCCTGCGCCCGCCTGCTTCGGGAGATACAGGTAACCCCGCCTCCGAAGATGCCGGCGAGCGCAAAGACACCCTCCGCAACGTCGAGGAGACCGGCGAATTCGTCATCAATGTGGTCAGCGAAGCCATTGCCGCGGCGGCCAACGCCTCCGCAGCTGAGGTAGCCTTTGGCGTGGACGAGTTCACCCTCTCCGGCCTGACGCCAATCCCCAGCGAGGCCGTCCGCCCGCCCCGCGTCGCCCAGTCGCCTGCCCAGATGGAGTGCAAGCTCCTCCAGGTCATCTACACTGGCCGCGCGGCCCGCAGCGGCGTCATCGTCCTGGGCGAGGTTGTCCGCTTTCACGTCCGCGAGGAATTGTTCGACAACTTCCGCATCGATCCGGCCGCCCTCGACGCCTTGGGCCGCATGGCCGGCAACACCTGGGTCCGTACCCGCGACCGCGTCGAACTCGTCCGGCCCAAGTAAGGCAGTTCGCCGGCCACAGCATTGAAAGCACGAGGAATGCCATCATGAAGCTCGACTTCAGCCAGAAGCAGATGGACATCGGAACCCCCGCATTCAATTTCGTGCGAACGCTGATGGTCGCAGGGACAGGAGGGGCCGAACTCAACGAATGCCTCCTGGCCGCCGAGAGAATCAAGCAGAACGATGAGGAAAGCTGGATTCGGGAATGGTCGAACATTGCGGAAAGCGTGCATCGGATCGCCGATCGAGCGGCGCAATCGGGAGAGGTCGTAACCGCCCGCCAGGCGTTCCTGCGAGCGAGCAACTACTATCGGGCAGCCATGTTCTCATTGCCTCATACAGACGCCCGACTCGATAGCTTGCTGACGTTGAGCCGTGAGTGCTTCCATAGGGCAGCGGCACTGTTTTCCCCGCAAATCGAGGTCGTGAGCATTCCATTCGGCGAAGCGCGCCTGCCGGGATATTTTCTCTCTGCCGGTCAACCCAACGCTCCCACTCTGCTCGTCCTCAATGGTGGCGATTCAACCAATGAGGAGATGGTTCACTGGCTGGGATTCGCGGCGGCAGCGCGCGGCTGGAATTGCATGACCTTCGAGGGTCCTGGGCAGTGGAGCGCCCTCCAATTGAACCCCGGATTGTTAATGCGGCCCGACTACGAGGCGCCGGTGAAAGCGGTCGTGGACTATCTTGTGCTGCGCGAAGACGTCGATCCTGCCAGGATTGCACTCTACGGACCCTCGCTGGGATCGCTCTTGGCCGCGCGCACCGTAGCCTTCGAGGAGCGTTTCCGTGCCTGCGTCTGCGACGGCCTTGTCGTGGACGTATATGAGGCTTGGCACGCCGTGTGGCCCCGCGTGCTCCAGAATGCCCCGACGCGCATCTTCGATATGGTATTCACTTTGCTCGAAAAGATAAGCCCGCAACTTCGAGGACTTACCAACCGCTTCAGATGGATGTTCGGCGTCTCCAGGCCTCACGAGATCATCGACGCTTGGCGACCCTACAATATCAAAGATCTCGCCCCCAGGATTCGCTGCCCGCTCCTGGTGCTGTACGGAGAGGCGGAACTTGCGCAAAGCACTCAGCGAGTCGCCTTGAGCGCCCTTCGGTTCATCAAGGATCTATCTTGCCCGGTTACGATCCGGATCTTTGGATTCGACCAGGGTTGGGCCGCGACTCACTGCCAGATCGGAGCTCTCGCCCCGATGCAGGCTCTCGTCTTCGACTGGCTGGAAAAGGCAATGCACGAAAAACAGCCTCTCCCAAAGCAGGACTTTGGCACCGCGCTTGATCTGTTCATGCGGTACGCGGGCCACGGGGAATCAAGAAGAGAAGCAGAGGATCTCGTGGAGAGCATGAGAGCCGGCGGTGCCTGAGAAGGCTTCAGTAGCAAACCGGCTTCGCAGGTGCACGAGGATCTGTTCGACAACTTCCGCATGGATCCCGCCGCCCTCGACGCCTTAGGCCGCATGGCCGGCAACACCTGGGTCCGCACCCGCGACCGGTTTGAACTTTTGGGGAACAAGTCAGGAACTATGACGGTTTTTGAACTTTGACCAACCGACCATCGATCACATTAAGCAGATTTCCACCGAGAGAAACAGTGCCTGAACCAATGAAGGTAAACCCCGCAAGATAAAAAACCAGATTGCCCAAGTCATCGCGTTGCAGCATATAGACTCCGGGCTCCTCATCAGTACGCCTTAGAGAGTCGTTTTCAAGGATCTCCAAAACAGCATCTTTGCCTTGCGCTATCGTCTGCATACCCCTTCTTTCCCGTCACGACTTGCCAAAACTCACATCATGAACCGGCGTGGCTAACTCAGCGGTATTTCAACCTCTGTATAGCTTCCTGATTTGGCTGAGTTGACTGCCTCAACCACAAGCTGAACCTTCGGCCGAAGCTGCGGCCACTGCTGTCGGCTCAGAATCACAACCGCGATCCTGCGACCCTCGATGTTCTGCTGGTACCGCATATTCCTGTCCGTCGTCAGCAGCATATCGAAGCCCGCCTCTTCGGCCGCGCTGAGCAAATCGCCATTCCTAAGCCGGTCCCAACCCTCTTCGGAGGCTGTGCGGACGGTGTGACCAAGAAGATAGGGGCGGAGCGGGACGGGAGTCGCCTGATCGAACAATATGCGCATTTAGGCCGCGAATGCGGACTCCTTGTCGAGACTTCGCGCCGCGAACTCGATGACCGCCTTGACCTGTTCGCGATCGAGGCCGTCGAACCATTCCATGATGTCGTCGATATTGGCTCCGGCGGCGATATTCTCGAAGATCGCGGAGACGGGCATACGAGTGCCCTTGAGCACCCAGGCGCCGCTCACCTTGCCCGGAACACTCTCGACGGCGGAGCATTGAGACCAATCGAGAACTGCCATCTGTTTCCTCCTCGTTCTTTCAGGGTACGCCCAAAATCGCATATTTGCGTATTCGACGGGTGCCCCAGGCAGGGTCCCCACGGACAGGGTTTCGTCCGCGGGGTGAGCTCCCGCCTTTGCGACCTGGGAAACCACAAGCTTTTCCCACCACACCCTTGCAGAAAATATCCCTCCGCCGGCGCACAATTGAAATGGAAAGGAAGAGCGGAGAATCTTCACTCCCCATGAGACCAATGACCGCAAAAAATCATCGCCATTCCCGCGCACGAGTGCTCCGTCAACCCCGCCGCAATGCTCTCAGCCGCCCTCCTGCAAAAAAACACATCGATTTTGCCTGTGGAACTGTGGAGCTATATGCAACTAACCTGGAATCAACGATTTCCAATGCCCGCCCTCACCGGAACACAAACCATGAGTTTCCGTGAAACTGTGAATACCTACCTAACACTCTTGGAATCAATTATTTACTCATGCCGTATTCACAGAAACACAAACCTAACATTTCCGTGAAACTGTGGACCTCTCAAGCGGCCGTCATCTCCTGCCCCTTGGCTTCCCGGCCCGCGAGCGCCAGTCCGGCCAGCGACAGCGCAACCGCGATCACAGTGATCGCCAGCACCGCCGGATAGTTACCCGTCCGCTCGGCGGCCAGGGCCTGCGCCTTGCCGTTCCAGGAGGTAATGAGTCCGCCCAACTGGTAAGCCAGCCCCGGAGCCGTAGCCCGCACCGGAGCCGGCGAAAGCTCCGTGAGGTACGCCGGTACAACGCCCCAGGCTCCCTGCACCATGAACTGCATCAGCACCGCGCCGACGCCCAGAGTCATAGCCGAGTGGCCATAGGCGTAGAGAGGAATCACCGGAATCGCCAGCAGCGCCGCCGTCACGATAGCCCGCTTGCGGCCCCATTTTTCCGACAAGCTTCCAAAGACGAAGCCGCCGCCAATCGAGCCGAAGCCGTAGAGCACGCCGATCAGTCCCACCGTCTGCGGCGAAAGCCGGGCCTGGGTCGCCAGAAAGGTTGGATACACGTCTTGCGTCCCGTGCGAGAAGCTCATGAAAGCGGTCATCAGCAACACCAGGAAGAGAAACGTAGGCAGAAAGGCCAGCAGATGAACCAGTTCTCCAGCTCTTGCGCTCCGTGCATCCTTGGCGGACAGTGCCAGCCGTCTCCGTCTTCCTTCCAGCCAGACCGGCGACTCATCGACCCGCGCCAGCACATAAAGCACCAGCAGGGCAGGCAGGGCGCTCAGGATGAAGAGCCCCCGCCAGCCAATCGCATGGAAGAAGAGCCCGAAGCCGCCCGCGGCCAGGATCGAGCCCAGTGCGTAGCCCTCTTGTAGAATGCCGGAAAAAGCACCGCGGCCCTCCGTCGGCAATGTTTCAAAGGTCAGTGCCGCACCCACCCCCCACTCGCCACCCATCGCCAATCCAAAGAGTCCGCGCAGCACCAGCAGCGTCGTGAGCGAAGGCGCAAGGCCGCAGGCCAGCTCGATCACCGAGAAGCCCAAAATGTTCACCATCAGCACCGGCCGCCGGCCATAGCGGTCTGCCAGCATTCCAAAGACGATTGCCCCCACCGGCCTGAAAGCCTGCGTAAGGAAAACGGCTCCAAAGACCGCCGAGGGCACAGTGTGAAACTCCGCGGCAATGGCCTTGGCGCAGAAAACCAGCAGGAAGAAGTCGAGCGAATCCATCGTCCAACCCAGGAAAGCGGCCACAAAGGTGTGCCGTTGGGCGCGGGTGAGCCGCCGGAAGTCGTTCAGCACAGACATAGACGGGAGCATAGCAGGCACAAGGGGATCGGGAATAGCGGCCGGGCTGGAGAATTCAATGATATTTGTTGCAACGAATAGATTCCGCGTTGCATCTTAACTGCATCAAAGGATTCAGCGCGGCACACCGCCTGCTTTACCCCGGTTCCGCGCGCATTTGGCGAATTCTTTCGCCTTCTTCCCAACCCGAACAACGGCCCAACGGCCCAGCACTGAAAGGAAGACTTTTGTGATCAAGCGTTTGGCATTTGTGACTGGCATTCTGGCGCTCGCGGCTCCCCTGGCCGTGGCGCAGTACTCCACCTGGACCTCCGATCCGGCCCACAGCGAAGTTGAATTCAGCGTCAGGCACGGCGGCGTCTCTAACGTCCATGGACGCTTTGGCAACGTTGCGGCAACCCTGATCTACAACGAGGCCGACGTGACCAAGTCCACCGTCACGGCCACCATCGACGTCAGCACCGTCGACACCGGCCAGTCGCCCCGCGACAATCACCTCAAGACGGATGCGTTCTTTGATGTGGCCAAGTTCCCCACCGCTACCTTCACCAGCACCAACGTCGTGAAGAACGGCAACAAGCTCACCGTGAGCGGCAACTTCACCGTGCATGGCGTCACCCATCCGCTGGTGCTGGATGTGGAAGGCCCCGCGACTCCAGTCGAGAACGGCATGGATCACAAGCTGCACTCCGGTTTCACGGCCTCGACCACCCTCAGCCGGAACGCCTACGGCATCGGAACCAGCTTTCCCTCGGCGCTGGTGGGCGACGAAATAAAGCTGACCATCGAGCTGGAGATCATCAAGCAGGAAGTCAAGCCGTAACTGCGGGTGCCAGTCCACAATTGAGCTGCCATAAGGGTACGGACCGAAGCTCGTGCCCTTGAGGCAGGATTCTTCTCTAAAACGCTTCAATAGTTTATTTAGGAAAGTGCCGGTCCATGGCAGGACTGAAACTGGAAATCGTGCAGGAGCGCCCCTTCGCAAGCCAGGAGGAGGAGGCTCTGCTCAACCTGCTCCGTACCTCCGACTGCCTCAACCGCGCCTTCCACTTGAAGACGCGCGACTGGGGCGTGACTTCGACGCAATACAACGTGCTCAGGATTCTGCGCGGGGCTCATCCCAAGGGGCTGACCTGTGCAGCCATTCGCAGCCGGATGATCACCGCCGAGCCGGACATCACGCGCCTCCTGGCGCGGTTGAAAGCGCTCAAGCTCATTCGCCAGCGGCGCGATGCTCAGGATCGGCGCTCAGTCTGGACCGAGATCTCAGGGGCTGGACTCGCGCTGCTCAAAGAGATGGACCCGGTGATTCTTCGCCTGCCGGGGGAGTTGCTGGGCGGCCTGAACCAGGCGGAATTGGCGGAGCTGATTCGCCTGCTCGAACTGGCCCGCGAGCGCTACGAAGAGCCGCGGGCGAAGCTATAGATCAAGCGCAGAAGGAGGCGCCGAGCCGAAGAGTGCACTATGCAGTGTCTGGTGAATGCTAAGCCGACCTGTTTTGTATCAGGGCACGACTTTACAGGCTGCGGAAAAACTCATTCGGGCGGTAGGCCGGGGATTCATCCCCGGTGTAAAGACAATGGAATCAGCGGTGGCTTTAGCCACTGAGGTATGTTTTTGCGGCGAATCCCCAGAGATCAGGCCTTTTTCCGCAGCCTGTTTAGTCGTGCCGCAAATCAAGCATAATCAACAGGGCTTTAGCCCCTGCGGGGGATATTTCTCCGCTTGCTGAACGCCTGACAGATCCGCCAGACACAACCTAATGAAGTTGGAGTGAGGAATTCCGGCGACAGGCCTGCGCCGATGGCGTACAAGAAACGTTCCGGCTACTGGCCCATCAGCTTTTGAGCCACCAATAGCTCATCGGTATCGTTCTGGATGATCTTGTTGTGCAGGCAATAGAGGGCCAGTTCAAGACGGTCGCTGACGCCCAGCTTGTCATAGATCTTGCGCAGATAGTTCTTGATCACCTGCTCCGTGGTTCCCAACTGGAAGGCAATCTCTTTGTTGCGCTTGCCCTGGGTGATGCAGGTGATGATGGCCATCTCCTTGGGCGAGAGCTTCGGCTGGGTGCGCGGGTTCACCAGGGCGGCGGCCTGCGCGCGATAGGCCTCGATGACCCAGCTGACCGACTGATTGTCGATCCAGGTTTCACCAGCCGCAATTCTTCTGACGCACCTGACCAGCAGGTCGGGCGAGATCGAGCGGGAGACGATGCCCCGGACACCGCGCCGGTAAAGCTCGACGGTCTGGCTTTCATCGGCTGCCACCGTCTGCACAATCAGCTTCACGTCGGGGGCCATGCGCAGCAGGTCGGGGATGACGTGAGCCGTCCCGGACAGCAGGCTCCCCTCCATGAGTACAATGTCGGTGGGATAGCGTTCGATGGCCGCCCGCAGATTCTCAAGAGAATCGGCCTGGGCCACTACGCGAAGATCGTCTTCGATCGCGAAGACCTTGCGAATGCCGACGCGATAAATCGCCTGAGAATCCGCAAGGATAACGCGTATCGTCCCCGGTTTGACCGGAGCGTCGAGCATTTGACCATCAGCAGAATCGTCAACTGAATCCATAGGTGTTCAAGCCAAGCCAGAGGTCGCAAGTTCCCAAGGCTATTCCGGCTGTCACTGCTCGGCGAACTGATACTCGTCAATGGTGGCGGCAGCCTGGTAGTTACTTTTGTTCTTCGAGCAGCGTACCACACGGCCTTGACAATTGACCAGAACATCATGGGGAGTGCCCAGCACCGACCCCGGCATGCGCATGGAGAAACGGATCTCCAGCCCCGCTGGCACTGGGCTCTCCAACTCAAAAACTACGCCGCTGGCTGAGACGTTCGTTGTAAGAGCAGCGATCTCCCCTTTGCCGCTGGACAAGACCACCGGCAGCGCGATGGGAAAACGCACCGCGCAACGTACTTCCTGGCGCTCAAATGCCTGTCGAGAGCGGGCAGGAGCAAGCGGAAGCGGGGATTTCGAAGTATCCATAAAAGGCACCCCAAACCCAAAGTGGGCCACTGTTAGTCTAACGGAGATTCCCCGCAAGACCATGGCACCAAAGTTTCCAACAAGGTAACGTAACCGAGCTTACGGACTGACCAAGGAAAGAGTCTCTGAGTGCGAGCAGTCGAATTAAGAGCGCAACTCATTCACTCGATACGACTTAAAGTCAAAACTACGCTCAAGATATCCCATGGAATCAAAGGGTTGGCTTGAATTTCCACAATTACTTCACCAAAGGCGCATCGACGGGGTGCATACAAGCGCCGCAGATCTTGGCTTTCGGCGTCCGAAGCGGCTTATGGCATAGCTTGCAGGGCGGGCCGTAGAGCGAGATTCGGTGTTTCATGATCTCATCGTGGTCTGGTTCCTTCACTCCAGTGATTCGCTCATAGTGAATACACACAGGTGCGTACAGTTCATGCAACGGCGTGTTTGCCAAGGAAACAGCCCAGCGCTCTCGGTATTCCTTGGTCGCCGCTGTTGCCTCGCTGTGCAAACGTGCGATCTCGGCGAACTCCTCCTCATCCAGCATCGGGACTTCCCGTTTGCACCGCCAGCACCACATGATCTGCATATTTACTTACGCCTCGACTGCGGACTCTTCCGGCTTTTGCTTCACTGCGGCGGTCGTAGTTATCTTCCTTGCGACTGGCCTCTTCTTCGTAGCTTTTGCGGTTGCCGGCGCGCTGCCAAGGAAGCCCGACCAACGCAGTTCGGGGGCTCTCGGTGCGGTCCTGGCTTTGGCAATCGCCAGATCAGCCACCTCCTTGACGATCCATTCGAAGTTGGCCTTGCCAACCGAGTGCATGTCGGCGTCCGGCACGGGGTTCATGAAGTCGATGGCGTAGGGGATGCCGCCTTCGACTGCAAATTCGACAGTGTTGAAGTCGTAGCCCAAGGCGGAGCAGAGCTTGACGGCATCCTGCCTCATGCGCTTGAGCAACCCTCTGGCTGTGGGCGCAGCATTCTCAACATAGCGCTCGGCGTGCGGCCTGCGCGGGTCGTAGGCCATGATGCGGACCTTCCGCTGGCCCACCACGTAGCAGCGGAAATACTCAGAGAAATCGACAGCCTTCTGGTAGACCATGCACAGGTCGCGCGACAGGTCGTAGGCGCGGAAAAACTCTTCGCGGCTGTGAACCTGGTGCACGTCGCGCCAGCCTCCGCCGTTGATGGGCTTGAGGAAGCCGTGCTCGCCGACGCAGGCAAAGACCGCCTCCCAGTCCAGCGGGAACTCCAGATTCCGCATCGACCGGTCGGTCGCGCCCTCGGGCAACTGCTTGTGGGGCAGGATGACGGTTGGCGGCACAGCCACGCCGAGCTTTTCGGCCAGCGTGTAGTTGAAGAACTTGTCATCGGCCGAGGCCCAGAAGGGATTGTTGATGACCATCGTCCCGTGAAGCATGGCGTGCTTCAAAAAGGCGCGGTAAAACGGAACGGCATGGGAGATGCGGTCCACGATCACGGCGTAGCGCGGCGCCTTGTCAAGCTGAACGGCGCCTGTCAGCACAAACTCGGCCCCGATGCCGTCGAGGTTGCGCGCGTTAATCTGCTCGACCAGTGCGCTGGGGAAACTATTCTCAACGCCGAACAGGATGCCGATCTTCTTCATGGCCGTTCTCCTCAAAACCCCGCATCCAGTGTACGGCAGGCAAGTTGCGGCGCACCTGCTCCAGGCGCGCGGAACTGGAAAGTACCCGCGGAGAAGAGTAACCTTGAGTGGGGCCGGTTTTTTGTGGAGGGGGACGTGGATTACCGCGTAATCACAGTCAATAGGGAGTTTGGCAGCGGCGGGGGACGCATCGCGCAGACCATCGCCGAGTGGCTCGGTTGGAAGTTGCTGGACCGCGACATCATCGACGCCATCGCCTATGCGGCGCATGTGGATTCGAGCGTGGTGCAGCACTACGATGAGCATGTGGATTCATGGCTGCGCCGCATCAACCAGCAGGCCATGCGCTCGGCCGCACTGGCAGCCGGCCTGGAACTCGGCGAGAACTCCGTCTTCGATTGCGACGAGATGGTGAAGATCTCGCGCAAGATCATCGAAGAGGCCTACTCCGAGGGCAACTGCGTCATCGTGGGCCGCGGCGCCCAGTGCATCCTGCAGCACAAACCCGACGTCTATCACGTTTTCATCTACGCTCCGTACCTCGATCGGCTCGAGCGCCTGCGCCCGCGTCTGGACAAGGGCGTTCACGCCGAGCAGCGCATCCGCATCGTGGATGAGGAGCGCGCCAAGTACCTCCAGCAGTACTACGGCAAGAGCTGGTGCAATCCCCACCTCTACGACCTGATGATCAGCTCGCGCACCGACGAGGACTTTACCGCGCGGGCCATTCTCTATGCGATGAACGGGGACGCGCAGGGAACAGGGATCAGGGAACAGGGAACAGCCGCCAGCGTCTAAGGCGTTTTCGGGAATTGTGCAGACCGGAATTTTGTGAGTATCCCACCCATTCCGCAGAAAACGCGGAATGGATGGGGCACGGAAGTCTACAGTAAATCCGAAATTGCTCTCGATATAAACCGCCCCGATTTGCCGAGAGGGCGTTATCAACTAATTAACAGCAGAAAATCGAAAATAAATAGGGGGGGGTAGGGGTACCCTCTCAGTGGACAGTGGAAAGTAGCCGGAAGGGCCAGACCCTTCCGACTACTACTCTCATTGTCCGCCGTTCGCGGGTAATTCTCTGCAAATCGCGTGAGCACTTTTTGACGTTCTATTTCTCAGCTATCACATCCCAATCGAAGCTGATCTGGGATATTAGGTCGTTCAGCTTTACGGTTGCAACCTTCTTCTGCTGTTCAAGGTCGGCGGTCTGCTTGCGGGTGGACTGCAAGAGATCTTCGGCGCGATTCAGTTCGTCGACAAAGCGCTTCGCGGCATCGTTGCCTTTGAGTGCTGTGAGGTTTTCGCGGTCGCGCGCCTCGTCGGCCGAGGCGGTTTGTTCTGTCTGCTTTGATTCGTTGATGCGGCGATCCAGATCAGCCAGCGCGCCTTCCGCATCGATTACGGGCTTCAGCTTGTCGAGCGCATCGGGGACGCGCTTGACCAGGTCGAGCAGATAGACCGACTGATTGTTGTAGGCATTCAAGTAGACGGCAGTCTTCTCTGGTCCGCGCTCGCGCACTTCGAGCTTGGCGGTCGTGTGAGCCGCTACCGGCAACTTGAAGCGATAGAGATTTGGCGATGTCTCGGCGGGCTTCAGATCGCCGTCCAGAGTCCAGTCGTTGGTGTGGCGCGGCTGCTCGATCAGAACATCGCGGTCAAGGTCGCCCGAGTTGATTGCCGAGTAGGTCTTCGAATCTGTATCCATGTTGGTCTCGACGATGGTGCCCTTAAGAATCTGCACGTGATGCAGCGTGCGCTTGCCATCACGGGCCGTCACCTTGACGCGCAATGCCTGGTCGGCGGCGTAGGAGAGCAGCCGCCTCTCGCCGGGATGAATCGGGTCAAGCAGGCCCTCGCCCGCAAACTCGCCGGACTCGAAGATAGAGAAGCTGCCGGAGTCGAGGGTGAGCTTGGATTTGTTTTCCAGCCACACCGCGCGCAGGGGCGTAGGATCTTTTTCGCTCCAGAGTGTGACGTGCTCGGCGGGAAGGTCTTGTTGCAGGATGGGCACCATCGCCGACTCGTTCTTGTGGATGGTGACGGGGGCGGTGAGCGCGTACTCGAAGAAGTCGTCGAAGGCGTTTGTGGTGACGTCGCCTTCCTTGTAAGCACTGGAGGCACTGTAGACGCCGCCTAAAACGCCTTCGCTAGAGCCAGAGCCGGAAACGAGATCGGCAGCATTCGAATCAGCTTGGACAGAGACCGTTTCTGTTGCGTTGTTTTGCATGTTCTGCATCTGGTTTTGCTGCATTTGCAGACTTTTGGGTGTATAGAGCTTGGCTTTGAGGTCCACTCGATCGTATTGGCGGCCCGGAGCCGCGACTTGCGGCGGCGGGGCAGCCTCCGCTGCCTCGTGAGTCTGCGGCGTTGTTTCTACCCCGGTGGCAATCGGAACCTCGACTCGTCGCGCATAGAGCGGCTGCGAGAGCGGCTGGATGAAGCTCTGCGGCGCTCCGGCTACCAGCGAGAGTTGCACGTTGTCCCAGTCCGCGCCGACGGTGTTATCGACGACGGCCCAACCCTGCATCGTGGCGCTTCCATTGGGCGTGCGCGGGAAGACGATGCGGTAGGTCGACTTCCAAACCGGAACCTCGCTGATGTAGCTGACGCGCAACTGGCGCTGGCCCCGGCCGAGCGCGTCCAGAGTTAAGTGCCGCAAACCGGTGGAGCGGGTGGTCGAGAGCAGCTCCAGATAGCGGTCGAGCTGGCCCTGGAGGTTCGCATCGAGTGGGCGCACACTCAGGGCTGGGGTGAGTTCGATGACCCGCACCGCACCGGAGGATGCAATCAGCGTGAGGTAAAACCTATCAACCGTGGTCGCGTTATCGCCGCCGCCCATCTTCTCCGTGCTCGACTCGATCGACATCAGACGGCCGGTGATCGTGCCGCCCGGCCCTCCCGTAACCTCGACCCGCTGGCCGCGCAGGGCCTGAAACAACTCGGTCGAAGTTGGGTCGTCCGTCATGCCCAGCGAGAGCGACTTGAGCTGTTCGGCCAGGGGAGTGGTCGAGTTGTAGTTGACCCCGGCGATGCGCCCGCCGCCCTCGTCGAGCACGGTGAGCGACTGCAAGACGTCGTTCAACTGCGGCGAGGTGAAGTCGATGGCCACGCGCTCATTTCCGGTGACCGAGCCGGCGTGTTCGAAGTAGCCCACGCCGTTTTTGTAGAGCACAACCTTGCGGACCGGCAGCGCCTGCGGCACCTGC
>Ga0302275_10000776_pt1 | contig 35361 bp, 25 predicted proteins | sample III_Bog_N2_2_FD_200229 | JGI IMG/M metagenome (GOLD analysis project Ga0302275, IMG submission 200229) | Peat permafrost microbial communities from Stordalen Mire near Abisko, Sweden - III_Bog_N2_2 | ecosystem: Environmental > Terrestrial > Soil > Wetlands > Peat | place: Sweden: Abisko... | reverse complement strand
CTGGCCGTGGCGCTCAGCGTGATCTGCTGCAGGGCATACCAGGCGCCGGTGATGGTCTTGAAAGTAATGGTCTGCTGCGCGGGGTGCACATAGAAGCCCTGCGAGACCGCTGGAGCGGCGGAATAATTGCTATTGCCCGCCTGCGCGGCGTGCAGGATGCAAGTGCCCGGCGTGAGCAGCGAGGCCGTGCTACCCGACACGGTGCATATCGAGGGCGTGCTCGAAGTGAGGCTCACCGCCAGCCCGGAGCTGGCCGTGGCCGACAAGGGCAGCGTCGTCAAGGCGTACTGCGCCGCGGTGATGGCCGGGAAGGTGATGGTCTGCTGGATCAGTGTACCGGTCCCAGTGAGCCGGATGCTCTGTGTCGCATTGGTCTGGTTCAGATTGTTGTCTGTGATCACCACGCTTTCGTAGTTGGTGCCTCCAGTGGTTGGAACGAAATTGATCGAGACGTCGCAGGCCTCGTTCGGGGCAAGTGACGTGCCGGCGGCGCAAAGGTTGGGGTCGCTGGTGTTTTCAGGGAAATTCACCGGATAACTAGGGTTGCCGCCCGTCCCAGGCGTACTGAGGTTCAGCGGCTGGTTGCCGATGTTCGTGATTGTCACCGTCTGCGGGCTGTCGCTGCTCATCGAACCCACATTCGTGGCCGTAAATCCCAGGCTGGGCGGATCGCCAAAATCCTGCTTGAGCACCAGGCTACTGCTGGAATCCGAAAGGTAGACATTGCCCATCCCGTCCACAGAGACTCCGACGGGGTTGACCAGGCCGGCAGTAATCGGCAGAAAGTTCTGGTTGTAGAAACCCGCCGATGAAGTCTCTTCCAGCACCGACCAAGCGCCATAGGTGCCTTGGTCAACGGCGTAAACATTGCCATTCCCATCTACGGCCACCGCAACTGCATTCAGCGTATTGTCCACCGTGCTTTCTGTGTAACCGGTGCTGGACGGAGTCAGCTTGAAGACCCCGCCAGTTCCCGGCAGCTCGTCTTCCAGGATCTCCGAGAAATAGACATTGCCGTTCCCATCCACGGCGACTCCGGTAAAGTAGTAATTGGCCGGAATCACCTGACTCGGGGTGTAGTTTCCTGCGGAGAGGGTCTCTTTCAAAATCTGCTGGGGTTCGCCTGTGGCGTAGGAAGTAAGGACATAGACATTGCCGCTTCCATCCACTGCGACCGCGAGGGGTTTCGGCGTGCCGCTGCCAACCGTGCTCTCGATATAAGTTGCCCCCGAGGGCGTCTCCTTCAGCACCTGGTTATTGAAGTAATCGGCGATATAGACGTTCCCGCTCCCATCCACCGCAACTCCATCGGGACTACTCAGGGTGCTGGTTGGCACTACGCTCTGGGTGTAGCTTCCCGCCGACAGCGTCTCCTTCAAGATCCGGTTATTGCCCGTATCGGCAATATAGAGGTTGCCGTTCCCATCCGCTGCCACTGCCGAGGGACTATTCAAACCGTTTCCAACGAGCATCTCGCTGCCGATCCAGAATTCCACCTGCGGGCCTGAGCCGGCGGCGGAGATGTAATCGGTTGCCAGAACATTTTCCGAAGCGTCTTCCAGCACCACGGCGCCATAGCGGAAGCCGGAGAACTTCGGTTTGAAGCTGACATTGACCGTACAGGTTGCGCCGGCGGAATACTGAGTTCCCGCCTTGCAGGTTCCGCCGCCGGCATTGGCAAAGTCCAACCCCGCGGTGCCCTGCGTAACCACATTGATGCTGCCCAGCGTGGCCGCGGCGGCGAAGGTGAAGGACAAGGAAGTTGCCGGGCTGGTGCTGCCGATGTTCACCGTCCCGACGGGTGTTACTGTAAGCGTCACGGCGGCTGTCGCGGTGGTGAAATCGGCCGAATCCGTCGGCGTAAACGTGACCGAGAGCGTGGTCTCGCCCAGAGGAGGAACGGTTCCTGCCACCGGCGAATAGACAAACATCCCGGCTACCGGCGACCAGGCATCGAGTTGGGTTGCGCTCAACGCCGTTCCGCTGGACACGGGCAGCGGCGTATCCCAGGCAATCTCCGGCGCGGCCCTTTTCACGGTCAAAGGCACGCTGGCCGTCGCCATGGTGAAATCCGTGGTATCAGTCGGCGTAAAGTTTGCCGTGAGCGTGTAGCTGCCTGCGCCGAGGATGGTTGCCGCGGTCACGGCCACGGCCTTTCCCCCGGCAGGAGTGGCCGTGTAAGCAAAAGTCCCAGGGACCTCTGTACAGCCAGTGCACATGCCTGAAATTGGGTTGTAGTTACCGGTCACCGCACCAGCGGCCAGACTGTCATCGAGGGTGGTCCCGTAGGTGATCGGCGCAGGCGACGGCCAGACGATCGTGGTCTGCGCATCGCCCGTGCCGCTCAGCGAGATGGTCTGCGTTGTCCAGCCGGTGTCCGGATTGGCGCCCGAATTGTCTTTCATGGTCAGCGAGCCGGTCAGAGCGCCTACCGCCGTTGGCGAAAAGCTGATGGGCAACAGACAGGATTGTCCGGCTGCCAGCGTCGCCATCTCCGGGGAACCAGGTGTTGTTTCCGGGCAAGCTGACGCCCCGCTGCTGTTCAGGGTGAAGTTCGCCGAGATGCCCGGATTGGTCCCACTGGCCGGGTACTGAAACTCCAGATCCGCGTTGCCGGCGTTTTCCACTGTGACTGTCTGCGGGCTGTCGCTGCTGGTCGAGCCTACCTTCGTCGTCGCGAAGCTCAGGCTCGGCGGAGATGATAACTTCCACTCCGTCACTCCAAAATTAGCGCCATCGGGCGAGCCGGAGACAAAGAGGTTCCTGCTCCCGTCCAACGCCAAGCCTGCAGGGGCTGAAAACTTGCCCAGCGTCGTGACACAGGTGGACGATGTGCAGCCATACGGAATCTCCTTTACGGCGCCATTCCCGGTGTCGGCGACGAAGACGTTGCCGCCCGCGTCCACCGCCATGCCCGTTGGGTTGCTGAAGCCGCTGACTAGCTGCGTGGGAACACCGCCCGCCGGAAGCTCCGTCACCGTGCCATTGAGCCAGTCGGAGAAGAAGACATTCCCGCCACCGTCCACCGCCACGCCGTAGGGCATGAAGGCCGACGGGGTACCGGGAGGAGCGCCGGGGTTGGGGTAGCTGAATATTGGGACGACCTGGGTGTAACCGCCCGCGGCCACGATCTCATCCACCTGCCCCCATCCGGAGTCGGTGACGTAGACGTTTCCGCTTCCATCCACTGCCACGCCCTGGAGTTGGGCGAAGTCGTAAGTGCTCAGCGTCCGGACGGTGGTGTAACCGCCCGATGCCAGAATCTCCTCCACAGAGTTGATGTCGGCGACAAAGACGTTCCCGGCCCCGTCCACTGCCACGCCCTGGGGTTGGTTGAAGTCGTAAGTGCTCAGCGTCCGGACGGTGGTGTAGCCGCCCGCTGCCATAATCTCCTTCACCAAACCGCTGCCGGTATCGGCGACAAAGACGTTCCCGCTGCTGTCCACCGCCGCGCCATTTGGGTTGCTGAAGCCACTGCCCAGCGTGGTCTGTGGAAAGGGGCTGAAGTTCACCTGCGGACCCATTCCTGTGCCAAAGACGTACCCGGTGGCGATCGTGGCTCCAGAGCTATTCTGAAGGATCACCGCGCCATTGCGGGGCCCAGGATGCTTGGGCGTGAAAGTCACATTCACCGCGCAGGTTTCGCCTATGCCGTAGCTGTGGCCGGTTCCGTTGGTGGTGCAGCTTCCCGTGCCGGCATCCTTGAAGTCCAGTCCGGCCGCCCCCTGGGTGAGCACGGCCGGGGCAACGCCGCTGCCCGCCGTGTCAAAGGTAAAGGTCACCAGCAGAACGTCGGCATACGTAAGGCCACCAACCGGCTCATTGCCAAAGTTGCCGGCCGACATTGAGATCTCCCACAACCTGTTGACACCGTCGGAGACGAAGACGTTCCCGTACTGGTCCACCGCTACGTCAGCGGGAGAAGTGAATCCGCCGCCCAGCGTGGCGACGCAGGAGGAGGATGTGCAGCCAGGTGGAATCTTCTTCACCAAAGCGCTGGCGCTATCGGCGACGTAGACGTTATCGTTCGCGTCCACCGCCACGCCCATGGGCCCCCTGAACCCGCCGCCCAGCGTCGCGACACAGGCGGACGATGCGCAGCCAGACGCCATTTTCTTCACGGCATTGTTGAAATAATCGGCAACGAAAACATTCCCGTACTGGTCCACCGCTACGCTCTTTGGCTCGCTGAACCCGCCGCCTAGTGTCGTGACGCAGGCAGACGATGTGCAACCGGGCGGCATTTCCTTCACTGCATTGTTGTAATAATCGGCGACGTAGACGTTCCCGTGGGTATCCACTGCCACGCCAGCGGGATTAATGAAGCCGCCGCCCAGAGTCACCACGCAGGAAGACGATGCGCAGCCGGGCGGAATTTTCTTCACTGCGCCGTTGCCATAATCGCCGACGTAGACGTTCTCGTTCGCATCCACCGCCACGCCCCAGGCGTCGAAGAATCCGCCGCCCAGCGTCAAAACGCACTTGGCCGAGGTGCAGCCGGCCGGAATCTCGCTTACCCAGCTGTCGCCGGGTTCCGTGCTTTCGCCGTAGCTGGCAACGAAGAAGTTCCCGTTCGCGTCCATCGCCACGCCCATGGGCACGTAGTACCCGGAAAAGCCGTACGCGCTGGTGACTGCTCCGCTGAAGTGCGCGGTCTGCGCCCACGTTGCAGCCGAAAACAGGAGAATTCCTGGGAAAAGCAAGGAAGTTGCAGAGTGGAGAAACCGGGAAACTGAAGACATGGAGGACCGTTCCTTTCGGTTAAGTGATGGACATCACCCAACTATCTGTTCTCTTGCATCGACAGACACCGGCATGGAACGACATCAGGAGGCCCGCGCTAGGCGCAGACCGCCGAATCAACTCATGGGGAAACGACGGCAAGGATATTACCGCGCAATGAATGACTTCGTCAAGGAGAACAATGTTAAGAGGAGGAGGAAGGCATTCGGTTAGAGCACGCGTGCGGTCCGCGAGGAGAGTTTCACTGCGGCTTCGCCGCGTAGGCCATTCTCCAAAGGAAAACAGGTGAATTGTAAAGCCCGGCCTACCAGGCTATGGCTCAAGGCAGGTCAGCGGGCAGGCTTATGCACAAGCGGAACTGCTCACGAGATTGATGACGGTGATGAGGCCTCTGGCGAGGGTTTCTTGGAGTTCTTCAGTGAGTTTTGAGCCTTGGCTGGCGAGATGGAAGTTATCGATGGCGGTTTCGTCTCCTGCGTCGATGAGGCTTACCTCGATGTTGATGTTCACGCGTTTTATCCTTGTTCCTTCCCTTTTCTTGATTGCTCTCACCTCCTTTCTCGCTGGAGATGAGCCTATACGGTTGTGAGTATTCGCCGCCAGAGCCCCGGAAGCCCGGTGCGCCGACAGGACGGGGCTAGCCCTCCCAGGCGTTCTGACAGAGAAGGAGCACGGTTCCCAGCTGTGCGTTGCTCAATCCGAGGACGCCGGTCATCGAACGCAGCCGCGCCGCGGTCTCAGCAACCTGGCCAGCTTCGACAGCCAGCCATTCGGAAGGTTTCATACAGGCCCGGCGAGGTGCATTTTCGACCGAATAACCCTTCTTTTCTTGGCCAGTCTGGATCGATTGGCCAAAGATCCCGGCCCAGAAGCGGCACTTTGCGAGGCGGAGACCGGTTTCGTTGTTAATCTATTTACTCATATACACATTCCTTCTAATAAGCACCCATGTCGAGTGAATTCAGGGCGCGCTGAATTTAACTCCAGAATGATCATGGGCCCAAGACGGTCCCGGACCAAAGGTATGACGTCGTTATTACGAAAAGGAACCGGGAGCCGGTATAGGACCCTCTCTCTCGGGAACAGAATACTTCGGCTATTCCGAGCTCTTCCGCTGCTTTGTTCAGCCGGAGGGCATCACTCCCCAGGCCAATGAATTCCCAACACGACCGCCAGCTGGCTGCCAGGAGATGACTACTACACCAACTTCCATGTCGGCGATCCTTATATCAAGGTCGACCAGGGATTTGGCCGCCTGCCCGGCGTGGGCTACGGGGCTATCCACCCTGAGTTCGAAGGAGTCGATCCGGAAGACTATCCCAACATCCACAAGCTGGCCATGCTCAGATTGAGACCACCATGAACCACTACACCCATAAGGTGGACGCAGACGACAGGCAAGCTGTCGCAGCCATTGGGGCGATGCTGTCACCGACGGTTCAGATGATCATGTGAAGGAATTTTGGACCCCGGTTGGACCCTCGACAAGCTATTGATAAGAAAAATTTATTTGGTTGCGGGGGCTGGATTTGAACCAGCGACCTTTGGGTTATGAGAACAGAAAACAACGTAATATCAATGACTTACGTGGAACGGCTGGCGCCTAAGGTATTGATTGGGAACGGTGAGGAATCTGTATTGTGGGGTCAATGTGGGGTTGAAATCCGCCCACACCTGCGCGGCGAACTGCGGGAAGGTGTTTCCGCAACACTGCAGAGGGTGCCCACCTTCTCCTACAGGTTCGTTGCGCCGTACTCGACAATCGACTTGAAATCCTCTTCCGCGAGTGGCTACCCAAGTTCCGACCACCGGCTCACTCACCACCGCGACCGCCCCCAACTTTGATACTGTTCCTCCGAACGATATTCTACGAGTTAAGAGGACCTCGACAGTAGGCCTACTGCACGTTGAGGGTGACCGTGTTCGTTGCTGTGGTGGTGCCTGAAGTGCCGTTTACGGTTATGGTGTAGGCGCCTGCAGTGGTACCGGGATTGCTGCTACCGCCGCTGACTCCACCGCCGCATGCAAGCACACCGCCAGTGAGTGTGATGAGCAGCGCCAACATTCCGAACATGGTCCGACATCTACTGCGCCGCGCCGGAATGCCGAAGAGCAGGATGCAGGCCAGAGCCGCTCCGCCCTCGGTATACCAAGGGAATCCGTGATGCATAGGATTGGCCAACGACGCGATGCTGGCTGCCGTAGTGGAGACAGTAAGAATAGCTGTCCCGGAGTTAGATCCGGAAATGTTCACGGGAGTGGTTGAGCCGAAGCTCAAGGTGGGCGGATACTGGGCGCCCGCCGGGCTGGATGTGATGGTGGCCGTCAGCGCCACGCTGCCGGTGAAACCGCCGCTGGGCGTGATTGTGGTGGTGGAGGTGGAGGTGTTCGCCGTGGTTGCGCCGGGAACGACAGTAACGGATGTGCCGGCGATGGCAAAGGAGGGCGGGGGCAGATTGATGGTGTAGGTTGCGGATTGCGAAGCGCTATTGTTGTAGTTTTTGGCCGTTGCAATCGCCTTCAGCGTTTCAGTAGAGGAGACTGTGATCGCCGCGTAATACACAGTCGAGCTCGTGGTCGGCGTAGTTCCGTCGGTGGTGTAGTAGATGATTGCGTTGGGTGTCGTGGACGAGATGGTGATCGACTGTGAAGACGTGTAGGTGGCACCGCCGGGCGTGAAAGTTGGCGTGGCCGTCGTGCCCAGGCTATTGACTGTCAGATTGATATAGATGGTCGCGGTTAGGGTGCCAGAGGTACCGGTGATGGTTAACCAGCTTGTACGTGGATTAACGATACCGCTCGCGTTCAGCGTGAGTTTACAATTGGTGATTATGGGACCCGTGCACCCCTGTGTTGATACCCCGTTGGGCAGGCCGGAGACAGAGAGATTTACGCTGCCGGTAAATCCACCCCAGCCGTTCACTGTAATTGTGGATGTGCCGAAGGAGCCGGTGTAGATAGTTAGGTAGTTCGGCGAGGCCGTAAGCGTGAAGTTCGACGCTGGAGGACCCGCCAGCGGCGCCAGATCGTTGATCAGGTTCTGTCCGTTGGGACTTCCCCATCCAGTCACCAGATCGTAGCCTGGTCCGGCGTTGTAGATGATCGATTGGCTGAATTGGCCGTAGGTATCGTCATTCCCGATGGTGATGTCATTGAAATCATTGTCATAGCTGGAACTATTGAAGTTGTAGCCGTTGTAGCTGGAACCTTCACCAATTGCGTAGATATACGGATTGAGAAAGCCCACTGTGGTTCCGTCTGCGGTCATGGCCTGCTGATTGACTAGCGCCATAAAACCAGCCCAGCGCGGCGCCGCGCCGCTGGTGCCGCCCCAGCCTCCCCCACAGATAGATGGAGGGAGGCTCTCGACGCAGAGGTAGTTGTCTCCATCAGCGTCCATTGACACGTCAGGTACATTGCGCAGGGTTGTGGAGGCTCCATTGACCCCGTTCAACCCCGACTGCCAACTCGGAATCGCAATGCCATCGGGGCTGGGTCCGCCGCCACTATAAGGCCACGTTGTCTCCGAGCACCAGGCGCCGCCCGGGTTACAAGTAAGCAAAATGCTTCCGCCCACAGCTGTTACCCACGTGTCTTCCGCCGGATAGGTTCCTACGGATGGGTAGGCGCCAAAATCTCCAGATGCGGCAAAGAAACTCTGACCCTGCGCGGCAAACTCCTCGAATATCGGATCGGCTGTCGGAATAAAATCCGGACTGTAAAAGTTCGATGTACTTAATTGTTTCGCAATGTTCTCCGCAGCCATTGCGTTGAGTACGTCTTCAAAAATAAACCCAATGTAATTGCGGACCTGGCTCAAGCCTGGGGCCATGCCAATTGCTTCCACAATATCCAACACCTGTTCGACGTCATCGCCTGCCCAGGGACCGTCTGTGTAGTCATCCAACAGCACATTATTGATGGGAATGTTATAAGTCGGTCCATCGGCAGCGGGCGTATAGGACAATAAGTAACTGTTCGCAATTGTACTTACACCGTTAACGCAACTCGTAGATGTCGCAGGAACGTAGGAGCCAATAGCGGGGCCAAAACTCGACGTAACATCGCATATGTTGTAACCGCCGGCCGCGAATATCCCAACCGTCTGGCCGCTACCGGTGAGACCTGTTTCACCCGCGGTTGTGGTGTAGTAGGCTGCCCTCCAGTCGCCTGGGAGGTGTTGACCGGATGGACCTGTGCCACTGCCCCAACCGCCGGCCGCCGGGCGCGGAATGGAGTAGTTGTTCAATCCGGCGATGTGCATCACCGGCACGCTCAGAGTGAGCGACGGCTCACGATCCGGCGAGAAAAAAGTACGGTCTTCCGTGGGATGCTGGTAGTTGTTCATCTTGACGTGGAAGGCTTGTTGAACCTGATCGACGGTGCCATTGATCGACACCAGCAGGCGATTGGCGGGCGTATTGGTCACGGTAAAGCCGTTGGCCTTGGCGAAATCGATGACAGCCTGATAGTCCTCCGCCGTGGGGCCGAACTGCTCGGTAAACTCGGTGACACTGAGGAACTTGCGGAACCTGGGGCTGGATGGGTCATAGAGTTGGCCCAGTGTGCGGGTCAGTTCGTCTTGGTTGCGCAGCGGAAGCACAATGGAGAGATGCAGCCGTTGTGTTTGCGGCAGTGGGCCTACCAGCGCTGCTTGTCCGTTGGAAACCTCCGGGCGGACATGACTATGCAATACCTGGAGCGATGGTTGCGCCTGATCGGAAGCGGGGAAAAAGACAAGCGACGCAAAGACAAAAAAACGTGCCAGGACTCTGGTTTTCACGGATAACCTCATTGAGTAGACGTATTGCAGGGCAAATTAGCACCTCCGGCGAGATTGGCCTTCGCTAGGCTAAGGTCCCTAACCTAGCGAAGGCCGGAAAGTGGAACAGTAGGCTATTTGCCCCTACTTTGTAATCGAGCCGACGGTGCGAACTTTGTTGTTATTGTAGTCCGCGATGTAAACATTGCCCGGCGAGTCCACCACCACAGCTGTGGGATAGCTCAACTCTGCGCTGGTCGCAGCTCCACCGTCGCCGCTAGAGCCCGCCGTGCCGTTGCCGGCCACCGTGGTGATGATGCCCGTGGAGGCCGTTACCGTGCGGATGACCAGATTGTTGGTATCCGCGATGTAGATATTGCCGGAGGCGTCCACCGCGACGCCGTAGGGGGAATTCAACTCTGCACTGGTCGCCACTCCGTTGTCGCCGGAGTAGCCCCCCGTGCCGTTGCCAGCCATCGTGGTGATGACGCCCGTGGAGGCCGTCACCTTGCGGATGCGATTGTTACCGGAATCCACGATGTAGATATTGCCGGAGGCGTCCACAGCCACGCCTGAGGGGGAATTCAACTCTGCGCTGGTCGCCACTCCGCTGTCGCCGGAGTAGCCCCCTGTGCCGTTGCCGGCCACCGTGGTGATGATGCCCGTGGAGGCTGTCACCTTGCGGATGCGATTGTTACCAGAATCCGCGATGTAGATATTGCCGGAGGCGTCCACCGTCACGCCTAATGGGGAAAACAACTCTACGCTGGTCGCAGTTCCACCGTCGCCGGCGTAGTACACGCCATCTTTATCAGGAGCCTGATGAACCTGCCGAATCGCAATCACTGCATCCTGCGCTCGAACAGCGATGGCCGTCAGCGCCAATATAGCCCATGCAAATATTGCCCGCCTCATTCAATTCTCCGATCTATTCGCTCTGATTCCTTGGATCGCTCGGCTGGCTGCACCGGCTGGCAGGCGGATTTTGTCTTGCCTCCACGCCAAGTCAGGTTTCGCGCAAGGATCGATCCGGCAGCCTCGGCGACTTGCCTTCATGTTAGGAACAAAAAGATAAAGAATAAATAAAAATAGCGAGCCGCCCGCCAAGCTTATTGTCAGCCATTTCGAAATCGCCGGAATCTGGAAACATCGATCATGAATTAACTGAAAGAGTGAGACTTTACGGCTTCATCATATATCCCTCACGCAACACTTATAACTTTCTGCAAAACACATACGGACTCTTTATAGACCCAGCTTTAATGTCTATGTAATCCACTCCCGCTTGAGGCTGGAGAGGTGCAAGTGTGTACAAGAAGCGCTCGTCATAAGACGCCAAGCTACTTAACCTTTTCGAAAACACTGCATTTTTTTGCGACTCCTTTATGTCGCCTCGCATAACAATTGGGGTGAGGTAGGCGGAAGCGACAGGCTAGCCATACTTCAGCGAGAGCCAACGCATTTCAGCCCAGCGACGCAAGACGTCGAGGAGGTCAGATACCGATGACGAAGAACTTCAAAACCGCCATAACCTTGGCAGTCGCAATCTGTGGTCTTGTTGTGCAGCTTGCGTGTCACGCCCAGAGCGCAACTTCAACCCCTGACAACACTACAACGCCACCGAGCGCAAGCGCGACGCCGCCCAACAACGATGCCGTCATCAAAGAACTGACTGAGATGAAGGCGCGGATCGCACAGCTTGAAGCTGAACTGAAGGCAAGCGGCACTTCCAGCACTTCGGTGACGCCGGCTGCTCCGGTCGCTGTTGCACCAGCCCCGGCGGCGGCTCCCGCAACTCCCGAGATCAGCGCCGAGAGAACGACCAAGGAAGCGCCGTTCCCCGGCGACTGGACCTGGCTGAACAGCAACGGACACTCGGTGGATAGCCCCATGGCTACCAAGTACTTTACACCGGAGTTCCGCGCCGACGCCAACTACATCCTCGACTACAACCATCCGCACGACGACAGCATGGGCGGCGCGACAGAGAGCTTCCGCTCCGATGAGTGGCAGCTTGAGCAGATCAGCATCGGCGGCGACATCCGCATCGACAATGTGCGCGGGCGCATTCTTACCATGGACGGCTTGTTTGCCACGACCACCCCGCGGAACGACGCCAGCCCCAGCCGCGGTCAATGGGATCTGGCCGGCGCGTATAAGTACGTCTCAGAGGCATGGGGAGGATATCACTTCGATGTGGCCCACGGCCTCAACGTGGATGCCGGCATCTTCGTCTCCTACATCGGCCTCTTCAGCTACTACAACTTCGATAACTGGACCTACCAGCCCTCGTTCGTTTCGTCGAACACTCCGTGGTTTTTCAACGGCCTTCGCATCCAGTATTTCCCGACGTCGAAGCTGAAAATCGAGCCATGGATCATCAACGGCTGGCAATCGTATGCGCGCGCCAACGGCAAACCCGGTCTCGGCGGACAGATTCTTTGGCGCCCCAAGCCGTACCTGGACTTCGTCTTCAATAACTACGGCCTGGGAGAGGACGCCGTCGGCTTCCCCGGGCGCTCACGTATCCATGCTGATTACAGCGCTCAGGTCAAGTATTACGACAAGCCAAAGGCATTCTTTGACAAGGCAGCCTTCACCATCACCGGTGATGCTGGTTGCGAATACGGCGGCGGGCCTGCCTCGTTCGGCACCTCGGATGGCGCATTGAACCCCAAAGGCAAATCCCCGGAGATGGGTACCACCGACACCTACAACGGCGGCGTCAACTGCCATAACTCCAAAGGCGGTAGGCCCAAGCAGGACTTCTTGGGCTATATGATCTACGACCGCATGTGGTTCAAGAAGGATCTCTACGCGATAACTCTCGGCGGCGGAGTCATGAACAATCCCGGCCGCTACCTCACTCTGCTGCCGCCCATCAACGGCGCTACGGCGACTAGCGGTACCCCGTATTTTACCGAAAACGCCGGGGATCGCTCCCAGATGCACGACGGAACCATCACCTTGGATTACATGCCGAGCCAGTTCATCACTTTCACCTTGGAGGAAGGCTATCGCTACTCCGATGTTCCCTACTGGAGCGGCCGTGGCGGCATTACGCCTCCCGGCGGCAACAACGGCGCTCCCACACAGTATGCCTGCGCCAGCGGAGCTCCCTCCGGCCAAGGCTATGGCACCGCTGGATTGGCGCAAGCCGAAGCCACCTGCTTTGCCGCGGGGAACGGAACGGGGAAGACACCGGACTCAACTTCGATCTGGTGGCCTGATCTGCGCACTAACCAAACCAACACCACGATTGCGATCAAGGTCAGGTTCTAGTCGATTGGTCCAACAGATCGCAATGTGCAAACGCGGCAAAACGCACTAACTGATCGGGCAGCACCTGGGTTGTAGCCAACTCAGGTGCTGCTTGTCAGCAAGGTATCCATGAGTAACAACCTGTGGATTGCGAGAGTTGCAAACCCTTATTGAAATACATGTCTCTCCTTATGTGTTACTCATGTTTGTGATTTGAGAATTAGGTACGAGCAGAATAGCTAAGCACCAGGACAAATAGCTCGGCAGTTATCTTATGCCAGGCAGCCGCTGTGTGCTTGAAGTCCGGGAACGCTAACAAAGGGGCGCGAGAGACTCTATGAAAAGCACAAGATTGACTTTAGGCCTGATGCTGACGGTAATGGCCGCATCCATGGCCACCAGTGGCTGCAAGAGTGATAAGGTCAATGCGGACTCGGAGGCGCCGCCACCGGCCAAGGTAGTTTCTGGAGTGGACGTCACCTTTTTCGCGGTCGACCATCCGGAGTTGTATCCGATCGTTACAACGACCGAATACCAGGCCCCGTCGCAATTGTTCGTGACCGGCACTGTATTTCCGGACATCGCGCGAACTGTTCCGGTGATTTCGCTTGCCTCCGGCCGCGTTGTGGACATCCGCGCCCGCCTCGGCGACGCAGTCAAGAAGGGCCAGGTCTTGCTGCGTGTTCGCAGCGACGACATCTCGGGAGGCTTCGACGCCTACCGCAAGGCCATCTCCGACGAGTTGCTTGCGCGCAAGCAATTGGACCGAGCGAAGGTGCTGTACGATCACGGGGCCATAGCGCAGGGAGACCTTGAGGTCGCGCAAGACACCGAGGACGACGCCAAGACCACCCTCGATACCGCCACTGAGCATCTTCGCCTGCTCGGCAGCGATCCCGATAACCCGAAGGGAATTGTCGATATCCACGCCCCGGTTTCCGGCGTGATCACCGATCAGGAGGTAACGAACGCGGCGTTCGTGCAGGCCTACTCTACGCCAAACCCATTCACTATTTCGGACCTGAGCAGCGTGTGGATCGTCTGCGACGTCTACGAAAGCGACATGGCCAGCGTGCGCGTCGGGGAACCCACCGAGATCAAGCTGAACGCCTATCCGGACAAAGTTCTGAAGGGCACGATCAGCAACATTGGCTCGATTCTCGATCCGAATATCCGCACAGCGAAGGTCCGCATTGAAGTGGCCAATCCGGGCGAAATGATGCGGCCGGGCATGTTTGCCACGGCCACTTTGTTCGGGAAGGAGAAGCGGAGCTACACGTCTGTCCCGGCGTCCGCGATCGTGCATTTGCACGACCGCGATTGGGTCTACGTCCCTGTGCAAGGGAAGTTCAAGCGGATTCAGGTCGCCAGCGGCGAACAGTTGCCGAACAATATGCAGGAGATTCTATCCGGGTTGCAGCCTGGCCAGCAGGTCGTGACAAATGCGATTAGTCTCCAAAATGCAATCGACAATGAATGACGTTCAACTCCTGGACGCGAGGAAGAAGCCATGATCCGCAATCTTGTAGATTTTGCTCTTAATAATCGGTATGTGGTGCTGGCGATTGGCGTCCTACTGCTCATCTGGGGGGCGGTATCGTTTCACAATATGCCTGTCGAGGCCTATCCGGATATTGCCGATAATTACGTGAACATCATCAGCCAGTGGCCCGGACATTCCGCCGAAGAAATGGAACAGCAAGTATCGGTCCCCGTGGAAATTCAGATGTTTGGGATTCCGCATCTCACCACGGTTCGGTCGGAATCGATTTTTGGCCTTTCCCTAATTACGTTGATCTTCGACGACCAATCGGTCAACGATTGGAACCGCTCGAAGGTGCTCGAACGGCTCACGCAGGTCAATATGCCTGCGGGCGTGGTGCCTCAAATCGGCACAGACTGGAGCATGACGGGCCAGATCTACTGGTACACCATCCGGAGCACGAATCCGGCGTATGACCTGATGAATTTGAGGAGCATCGAAGACTGGACCCTGTACAAGGAATTCAGAAAAGTTGGCAACGTGGTGGATGTGAGCGACTTCGGCGGCACGGCGCGCGAGTATCAGGTGCGCATCGATCCCAATAAGCTCATCACCTACGGCTTGAGCATCAGCCAGGTGGAGAGCCAGTTGGCCATCAACAACGTGAACGCCGGCGGCAGCTTCGTCGAAGAGGGCTTGCAGCAACTGAACGTCCGCGCACTCGGTCTTTACCGCAATGTGCAGGATATCGAGAACACCGTGCTGACGACTTCGCATGGGGTTCCGGTTCGCGTCAAGGACATCGCGGTCGTTGAGTGGGGCCCCAAAATTCGGCTGGGGCACATGGCCAGGGCCGATCATCGTCCAGACGGTGTCATTGTCGACGAGCCCGACGTCATCCAGGGTGGCGTGCTGATGCGCAAGGGGGCCGAAGAAGGCCCCACGCTCGAAGGGATTCACAAGAAGGTGGACGAACTCAACAATCACATCCTGCCCGAGGGCGTGAAAGTCATTCCCATGCTCGACCGCAGCGATCTGCTTCATTACACGCTGCACACGGTGCTGCACAACCTCGGCGAGGGAATGATCCTGGTAACGATCATTCTGTTTCTGTTTTTCGGCAATATTCGTGGCGCCTTCATCGTTGCGCTCACCATTCCGTTTGCGTTGCTTTTCGCATCCGTATTCCTCAATCTGAGCCATATCCCCGCAAACCTGATTTCACTGGGCGCGCTCGACTTCGGAATGGTGGTGGACGGCGCTGTCGTCATGATGGAGAACATCATGAGGCACTTGAGCCATCAAGGCAAGAACATTTCGCCGGAAGCGGGCCGCATCACGATGAGCATGAAGACGCCGATTGCAATGATCCGTGATGCCGCTCACGAGGTCCAACGGCCGGTTTTCTTCGCGATTGCCATCATCATCACCGCCTACATGCCGATCTTCACGCTGCAACGAGTCGAAGGGCGTTTGTTCCGGCCCATGGCCTGGACCGTTGCCTTCGCGCTGCTTGGCGCCATCGTATTCTCCATTTTCCTTGTGCCTGTGCTTGCTGCCCTCCTCTTCCCGCATGGTGTCAAGGAATGGCGCAACCCGGTTATGGAGTTTCTGAAGGATCGGTACCGGGGTGCGGTGAAGTTGGCGATCGAGAATCGCTGGATCACCGTTGGCGTTGGCCTGGTTTCGATGGCCCTCGCCCTTTTCCTGACGTTCAGCGGCGTCATTGGCTCGGAGTTTCTGCCCCATTTGGACGAAGGCGCCATCTGGGCGCGCGGCGCGATGGCGAACAGCGTAGGCGAGACGGAAGGCACGCGCTTCGCCCAGCAATCCCGTTACGCCTTCGCTTCATTCCCCGAGGTCACCAAGGTTGTCTCGCAATCCGGGGCGCCCGACGATGGAACCGACACTGGAGGATTCGGCAACACGGAATACTTCATCGACTTGAAGCCAAAGGACCAATGGCGCCCCGTCTTTCATCAGAATAAAGAGGAGTTGATCGCCGCGATGGATCGCGAAGTGGAGAAACAGCCAGGGGCTTTCTGGAACTTCTCCCAGCCCATTGAGGACAACATGGATGAAACGATGACCGGCACGAAAGGCGGACTGTGCGCCAAGCTTTACGGGCCGGACCTGGACGTTCTCGAGCAAAAGGGCGAAGAGATCAAAGAAGTCATGGCCAATATTGACGGGGTCAAGGATTTGGGAATCCAGCGCGATACAGGCCAGCCGAATATCGATCTCACCGTTGACCGTCAGGCGGCTGCGCGCTTCGGCATCAATGTGGCTGACATTCAAGATGCGATTCAGACCGCTGTCGGCGGAAATACTGTCAGCCAAGTGTTGCAGGGAGAGGCAGTCTACAACGTGGTCGCGCGCTATCAAAAACCGTATCGCGATACCAAGGAGGCTATCCAGAATATTCGCTTGCTTGCTCCCTCGGGAGAGCGCGTCTCGCTGGCTCAAGTTACCAAAGCCCAGGTTCGCGATGACGCTTACGACATTTACCGGGAAGATGGTTCCCGCTATGTGGCCATCCGCTTTGAGGTTCGCGGGCGCGACCTGGGCACCACGGTCAAGGAAGCCATCGACAAGATCGCCAAGAATGTACAGTTGCCGCGCGGCTATCACCTCGAATGGTCAGGAGAATACGATAGCGAAAAGCGTGCCGAAGCAAGGCTGCTCTTGATCCTGCCCCTGACGGTCTTTTTTATCTTCATCATTCTCTACGCCATGTTTCGTTCTTTCAAATGGGGGCTGCTGATTCTCGCCAACGTGGCCATGGCTCCCGTTGGAGGATTGCTCGCTCTCTATTTGACCGGCACATACTTCAGCGTATCTTCCGGTGTCGGCTTCCTGGCGCTCTTTGGAGTTTCGGTTCAAACGGGCGTCATCATGCTGGAATATATCAACCAGCTTCGAGCACGAGGTTACACTCCGGAAGGCGCTGCGATCGAAGGCGCTGTCCTACGGCTTCGCCCCATCATGATGACAATGCTGGTGGCTACCCTGGGATTGCTTCCCGCCGCGATGTCACACGCCATCGGCTCCGACTCGCAGCGCCCATTTGCCATTGTCATTGTGGGGGGACTCATGACAGCTCTCGTGTTGAGCCTCTTCCTCCTGCCCACATTGTATGTCTGGGTTGCACGAGAAGGGGACGTGCTCCCGAAACCGGAGGTGGCACTTGAAGCATAAGTTAGATTCTGTCTTCACGCGAAGCATCGGCGGTTGCGTTCTGGGGATTGCTCTCCTTGCCGGTTCCGCGAGCGCGCAGCAGGCGCTTACATGGGACCAGGTGAAAGCCAAGTTCGAGGCGGCCAGCCCGCTGTTGAAGGCGGATGCGGCCAATGTGGAGGAGATGAAGGCGGAGGAGATTACTGCCTTTCTCCGCCCAAACCCGCAGTTCACTCTAGGGGCGGATGGAACGCAGATCGAACGGCACAATGGGGTCTGGACTCCATTCAAGGGCACGACCGAACAGCCCAACTTCAGTTACCTGCATGAGCGCGAGCACAAGCGGGAACTGCGCTTGAAAAGCGCCCAGGAAGGCACGGAGATCACTCAATCTCAGCACATTGACCTCGAACGCAATCTGGTCTTCGGCCTGCGCTCGGCCTTTGTGCAGACTCTCCAGGCCAAGGCGGTTCTGGCGCTGGCAAAAGCCGATCTGGAGTACTACGACAAGATCATCGACATCAGCCGCGCGCGCTTCAAGGCCGGCGATCTGGCCAAGATCGACCTGGCCAGGATCGAGCTTCAGCGCGTGCAATACGAGTCTGAAATCGAGACCGCAATCGTCAATTTGCGCCAGCAGAAGATTCAACTCCTGCTGCTGCTCGACGACCGCACGCCGGTCGACCAGTTCGACGTGACTGGACTCTTCGACCTAGGTCCGGAACTCCAGCCGCTCGCCGATTACCACCAGATCGCGCTGGACAACAGGCCGGATCTGCGGGCGGCGATCCAGACCATCGAGCAATCGCAGACCAATCACAAGCTCGCCATCTCCAACGGTTCCACAGATCCCACTTTCGGCGCGTGGTACACCTACAACTCCTCGACCAATAACCCCAACGGCCCACAGACTCTCGGCCTAAGCATCAGCATCCCACTGCGAATTTTCGACAAGAACCAGGGCGAGAAGAAGCGAACGCTGGTCGACATCGACCGAAGCCAGGATGCTGCCGAAGCCGCAAAAGCGCAGGTCTTCAGCGACGTGGACAATGCATATGAATTGGTGCGCAGCAATATTGCGCTGATTAAGCCGTACAAGGAGCAGTATCTCGACCAGTCGATTTATGTGCGCGACACCGTTACTTTCTCCTATCAGCATGGAGGGGCGTCGCTGATGGACTTCCTCAATGCACAGAGCGACTACCGCGTCGTTCAACTGGCCTATCTGCAGTTGATCGGCGCGTATATGACAGCAGAAGGCCAAATGAATCTTGCCGTAGGGCATGAGGTGTTCCAATGATGGAGATGGCTTGCATGGGCAGCGCCAGCCTTCCGGTATATTCGATAACCGCCGCAGAAAGGTCGAATCAATGAAGAGATATGAAGTTCGAGCGCGCATCGAGGAGTTTGGCATTCTGCCTTCAGTGCGTGTCACGTCGCGTGAGATGGCGCGATTTGCGGCGGAAACGGTTTACTCGGCGGGGATTCCAGTTGTCGAGATCACCATGACCACGCCCGGCGCGCTGGACGTAATCGACGACCTGGCGAAACGCTATCCGGATATGGCGGTGGGCGCCGGCACAGTATTGGATGAGGAAGCTGCGCGCGCCGCTATCGACGCCGGCGCGAGGTTTCTGACCAGCCCCGGATTTGTTCCGGAGGTGGCGGCCTATGCAAACTTAGTCGATGTCGTGGTGCTCCCGGGGGCTTTGACGCCGACCGAAATCATTTCGGCTTGGAAGGCAGGTTCGGATCTAGTCAAGATTTTCCCTACTGGTCATATAGGAGGCGTCAAATATGTGCGCGCCCTCAAAGTGCCGCTTCCTCAAATCCCGCTGATTGCCACAGGCGGAGTGAATCAGTTGACAGCCTTCGACTTTATCCAGGCCGGAGCAACTGCTATTGGCCTGGGGGGAGAATTGTTCCCCAAGGAGGCTTTGCACTTCCGTCAGACAGATCGCATCCATGAGCTGGCTAAAAGGTTCCTTGGCCTGGTGAGGGATGCGCGGGCGTTGCGGGATACTTACTACTAGGGCATCACTCCGATCGCGCATTGCGGAGCGGCTAAACCGCTCTAAAAAATAACTCCATTCCTATCATTCTCTTCATGCCTCCCTCATGTTATCTCCTTAGTATCTAAGCATGGGAGGTATCAAGCACATGAAACTTAGCCTATTCGCAACATGCATCCTGTCACTCGCTTTGGCGGGTGTAGCAAGCGCACAGGGCGCGGCATCTGCCCCGGAGACTGGCGCCCATTACACTCAGGCGCAGTTGAAGCAATTGGCGTTCAACGCGCATGCCCCAGCGCAATACACGGCTCTCGCAAATTACTACGGCGGGCAGCGGAATGACTATCTGCAAAAGGCCGCCGAAGAGAAGGCGGAGTGGGACCGGAGGAGCCAGAACATCGTGAGCGTGGCGGCCAAGTATCCAAGGCCTGTAGACTCGGCACGCAATCTTTACGAGTACTACATGTACAAGGCTTCCGAGGCCGGAACGCTCGAAGCAAAATATAACCGTCTGTCGGCGCCGGATGCTCCAGTGAACGCGCAATAGCGCTTTTCAAATCTGCAATTTGGCCGTGAAGCTCCTCCTCGGCTGACGGAGAAAAGGGAGTAGGTCTATTTGACCCGCTCCCTTCTCTGTTTATATGGATACAAATGAATTCCTTATACGATCTTCACGACAATCCAGCTAAGCTACACCTAGCTTGTCTGGAAATCCGGTTGAACAAGGTGCAGGTCAGATGGGAGATCCAGTAGTTCTGGAACCGAGGCGACTGCCGCGAAGAATTCGAACTCTGGCACAGAGTCTGACAGCCAGTGCGGTTCTCGTTCTGCTGACCTACGGCGGGTTTGTGTTTCAGATCAACCTTCTGACGATCAGTTTTCTCTATTTGTTGATTGTTGTGGGGGTAGCGTCGCGCTTCGGCTTCTGGCAGGCGTCATTTGCTTCGGTCCAGGCAGTGCTCTTGCTTGACTACTTCTTTGAGCCGCCTCTTTTCAGTTTCGAAGTTGCCAGCTCAGGGATATTTGTTGCGCTTGTGACGTTTGAGCTGACGGCACTCACGATCAGCAGATTGCAAGGGCGAGAAATGCGGGTTGCAAGAGAGGCGGCTATCAATCGCGCAGAGATGGAACAGTTGTATGAATTGAGCCGGAGTTCGCTTCTACTGGATTTGCGCGAGCCGCAGGGACCGCAGCTTGTTGTTTTGATTCACAGGATATTCGACGCACAGGCGGTGGCTTTGTTCGACATGAGCCTGAGCCGTCAGGACAGGATGGGCGAATGGGACGCGGGCGAGGAAGATCTGGCTAAAGAATGCTATTTGCGCGATGCCTCACAGGACGATTCGAGTACTCAAACCTGGCAACGCATCCTGCGAGCCGGAACTGGGTCTGTTGGCGCTTTGGTGGTGCGCGGGAAGCTCAGTTCTCTTGTGGTCGATGCGCTTGCATCTCTTTCCGCAATTGCGATCGATCGGCACCAGTGGGTCGACAAGGAAGAAAGAGCCGAGACTGCGAAAAAGGGTGAGCAGTTGCGCGCGACGGTGATGGATGCGCTCGCTCATGAGTTCAAGACGCCTCTTACAGCGGTTCAGACCGCCAGTTCAGGCTTGCTTGAGCTTGGCGGATTGACGGAGCCCCAACGCGATCTGGTGACGCTGATCGACGGGCAGGCAATACGACTGAACCAATTGTGCACTCGGCTTCTGAAGGCTGCCAAGCTTGATGCGAAACAGGCGGGTCTTGAGACATCCGACGTGAATGTGGTTGATTTAGTTTCCGAGGTATTGGCCAGCCATCCAGCGGAAGCGGAAAGGAACAGCATTCAGGTTGCGGTGGAGGATCCCTCACTGACCGTGCGCGCGGATCGCGGTTTGCTTGCAATGATTCTGACGCAGTACATCGACAATGCGCGGAAATACTCGATGGCAGGGACGCCGATTGCAATTGCCGCACGAGCGAGTCATAGCGATGTTCTCATTTCCGTCCATAACTTCGGATCGACGATTCGGATCGAAGACCGGGAAAGGATATTCGAGCGCTTTTATCGGTCACCGGAGTTGAAAGACGCTGTTCCCGGTACTGGCATCGGACTCTCTGTGGTCAGGAAGGCGGCCGAGGCTCATCATGGGCACGTGTGGGTCATAAGCGATGACAAGCAAGGAACGACATTCTTTTTTTCCCTTCCCATCGACGCAAGGAGGACTCTTTGAATACGGAGCAGGCGAATACAGGGCAGGGCACGATCCTCGTGGTGGACGATGACAGTTCCACGCGGCGGGCATTGCGCGTGACATTGTCTGGAATGGGCTTCACGGTTGTGGAGGCGGCTCGCGGCGAGGAGGCACTATCGCTGGCTCGCGTGACTTGGTTCGATGCGGTGCTATTGGACGTGGATATGCCAGGAATGGGCGGGGTAGAAGCCTGCCGCCTTATCCGGCGCGCGGTGGCGCGCTTGCCGATCCTGATGTTGACAGTAATGGATAGCGAAGATGACAAGGTGCTGGCATTGGATGCCGGCGCCGACGACTACATCACCAAGCCGTTTCAAGTACGGGAGTTGACGGCGCGATTGCGTTCCGCGGTACGCAGAAGGAATGCTCAGGATTCCTACCGGGACGCGCCGATTCGCCATGGCCAGCTCGAATTGGATCCGGTGAAATACCGGGTGATGAAGAGTGGCCGCTCGATTCATCTGACGCCAAAGGAATTCGAGGTCCTGCATTACCTAATGATGCATGCAGGCGAGCCAATTCCACACGCGCGCCTGCTAAAGTCCGTGTGGGGGCCGGAGTATGGAAACGAGCTCGAATATCTCCGAACATTTGTCCGTCAGCTGCGCAAGAAGATCGAAGACGATCCAAAGAATCCGCAGTATCTGTTGACGGATGCTTACGTCGGCTATCGATTTAATGAAATGCCGCAGCTAACCTAAGTAATCTCAGTATAGAAATTAGGGATGCTGGATAAGATAATAAATGATTCTCCATGATATTGAGGAACCTTTATGGTTTCTTTTTGTCCGGCATCCGATAATTGCTTATTTACACTCGCCTGGACCGTCCCCACAGGATACTTTCGGTGATTTTGGTGTTGTTGCATTGGCAGGCGTCGGTGTACTGCTTGCATGGGACTGCTTTTCCCATTTTGTCCCTGCCAGATCCCATGATTTTCTAGGAGCGTTTACACTTGCCATGATTGCGCTAGCATACCTCGTCTATCAGTGTGCGCGCAGACCCGCGCGCATGGAACTTGTCAAGGCGATCTTGCTGGCAGTTGCTTTTTTTTCTGGGCAGCCAATCAACTGTTGCCTAATTATCGTCAAGCTACGCTCTTTAACGACATTGCCATTGACTTTTTGTTTTCGATGTGTTTTTGGTCATGATCGGCTGGCCAAAAACTTCGCCAGACGAGTCCTTTGCTGAAACTTTTGCGGGGTCACGTAGAAAGGGAACTATAGACTCGATTGAGTTGTTGCCTCTCTGCGCGCAATCTGTGCATGAAGATTCAATTGTGAACAAGAAAAGCGAGCAGGACGTGGCAACCGGCAGTTTGTTTCGTATTGGAGGTCGAAACGCTCTTTGCGCGCCCCGAAATGATCGATCTCTATTTTGACGTGGTCAAGAAGGCAACGGAATGGCCGCTTTACGATCAATCCATCAAAACCTTGGCGCAACATCTTGGATTTCAATGGCGCGACACAAACCCATCAGGCGCTGCATCCATCGAGTGGTACAACCGATGGGTCGAAACCTGTGATCCAGCAATCAAACAGCGCATCCTTGACTATAACGAGGACGATTGCCTTGCCACTGGCGTAGTTGTGGATGGAGTCCGAAACCTGCCTGTCAAGGCTTAGGAGGCATCTCTCGGCCTAGGTTCTTCCAACAAAGCTAGAACTGATCATGAAAAACCTCCCAGTTGGCAATCATTCCGTCCTGCTCGAAGTTCAAGTCTCCGGCCGAGTCCTGGAGATCCATGAGTGCTGACCGGCGGTCGCAGAGACGGTCGTAAGCGCGCTGCTGAACATAACTTCTGATCCAGGGGTCATTGCCGGAGCGATTGAGTATGATCTGGTCACTGACGGTGACGAGTTCCTGCGCTTCAGTTTCGATCGCAAGGAGCGCGTCGAGCCGCTTGCAGTCTTTGCATTTCGCGGTACGATCCGGTGGGGTAGTGGTTTCCCAAAGCCGGACCGCTTCTTTCAGAGGGCATCGAGCTGCTTGTAATCAATGTCAAAGGCGAGGGGCTTGGGAACAAAGGGCATCCAGAGGCGCTTGGAGCGGTAGTACTTGTCTGGATCAGCTACCACTTTTTCATGCTCGGCCCCCCAGTAAAGCAGTCCCCCCCGTGATACCTCGCCGAGCTTCAGCCCGAATTCGGCAATAAAACTGTACCCCAGAATCTGAATTCTGTAGCAACCGAGCAGGGGGTCTTTCCCATCCTTGGGCCGAGCCGTCTTGAAATCGATCACAGCGATAGACCCATCTGAAACTTGGAAAATGTCATCCGGCTCGCCATACAGAAGGACGCCGGAATCAAGGCGGTGCTTGAACCTTCGCCAGTTTCGAGGAAATTGGACCTGGCCCACAAGGTCGCAAAATGGCGCGAATTCTTCCGGAAGGGTCCCGTTCTTCTCGATCAAATCGCCGACAACGGCCATCTGCGCCTGTTCCATCGATTTGAAGATCGCGCCGCCAAATTGATCAAAGGGCGGATGGAACTTCTGCTTGAGCAAATACCAATAACACCTTGGGCAGAAGCTGTCGATTTCAACGAGTCCCAGTCTTTTGGGCGTGATTGCGAGGTCAGTATCCAATGTTGTGCTCCTCAAAAGGTTTAGTGATCAAGGTTTGACGTACCATGTGGGATCAGCCGCAGCTGCGGATAGGCCAGGCGCCGTTGAAGAAACAAAAGCGCGATGGTGCCGAACGAGATAGGGATCTCCGCAAGCTGTCTAGTATAGGAGGCGCATTGCCTTGCAACTCATCAAACTCATCCCATGAATTGATAGCTCGCAAGTACGGCAATCCGTGGGGCGCCCCTGCTCTCGCATTGGCCCAGTTCCCGCTGGCCGCCGCCAGAGCTTGGCTTTGCCGGCGGATTGCTGGTGCCTGTAGCAGCGGGGCGTGGTGCTGGCACCGCTCGCTCTGACACTGAGGCGGGTTTGCCATCTTCCGGCCTAGTTTCTGGTTCTGGAGCCTGCGATGTCGGCTTTCTGGCAGTCAGAAAGTCATTAAGGTCTTCGACTGAAATGAAGATTCTTCGGCCCTCCCGCCGCACTGGCAAAGGCCTTTTCAGGCGGACCCAGCAGTAAACCATTTTGGGCGGAACCCCCTGGAATGTGGCGACTTCTTTTACTGACAGCCAAACATTTGTCGTGCCCGGCGGATTTTCCATGTACCCCCTTTGGGTGGTCAAGCGCGGAATCCCCGCGCTTGCATTCATCATCCTCTCCACCGCTTTTCTACCAAAGGCCCAACCTGGCCGCCGGTCTGCTGATCAGTGCGATCACCGGAATGATGCTGGCCGACCATGAGAACCAGTACCGTTGAATCGTTCTCCTGTCGGCATGACCTGGCAGTCAAAACCATTCGCCGTCGGCGTATCGTGAAAAAACCATTCAGCCCTAAAGGTTTTCCCGTAGTTTCGACGTTCGAAAACGCCAGTAATATTCGTTCATCAGGTAACAAGTTCCGGTCGCGATTCTGCTTGATCTGCTTCGACGGCATAGCAACCGAAGAAGGGACACAGTTCGCAGAGGTACTTCTGTCTGTCAATCACAGTCAGGGCTACTGCCAGCCGGCGGTCAGCAGTCCTGGCAACAAAGGAATGAACGAAGTGAACAATACCAACACCGTTAAGTTTCCGTTGCTCGAGGGAATCCTCGAGATGAGCAATCTCCCTCTGAAGCCGATGTACACCGTTCACGATGTCGCCGCCATCTTCCGGGTCTCGACCCGTTCCATCCAGAAGTGGATGTCACGTGGTCGCCTTTCTTCGCGCTCGATGCCCGGCCGCGCCAAGTTTCTGCCTCAGGACCTTGAAGGTTTCATTCACCAGAGCTGCAAGGAGCGCCGTAAGTAATCGGAGCCAACTGACCATGTCCCTCTTTCTCGCCTCAGGGAGCCGCATCAAAACCGGTTCCCACCGGTTCGGAAATGAGAGCTATATCAGGCCTCCGTTCGGAACCGTTCGCAAAGAAAGCATTGATTCGCAACCTCTCGCTGCAAGGCGCATTTTATATGCGTCTTTGTAGCCGGTTACCTCTATAAACACGCAAAGGAAATGCAGATATGATCGCAAACAATCTTCAGAATGGTTCGGTAATTGCAACAGAAGTTCCGATCCAGTCAACTCAGTTCACAGAGGTGCGGATAAGTCCAAAAACTGTATCCAACCTTCTTGATAGCCTTCAACAGGCGCATCCGAAGGGATTCGCAATGCTTCGCAGCACCTGCGCGATTCTTTCATCGTATCTCGACAAACCTGCCTGCGAATTAACGGTTCAGGAAGTCTTCGACAGCAAGGATTCGCTGCGCGATTTCCTGGAGAGCCGCAAGTACGCCGAAAACTCGATCCGGACCTACGTCAACAACCAGCGTATTCTCCTGCAGCAAGCTCAAATCTTCGGTTGGAAACCTTCCAATGATTTGTCGGCCGCATGGCAGAAGGTAATGGATTGCGTCACCTCCGCAAACGGGAGGAGTCTTGTTTCGTACCTGGCAAAGAATCGCAATACTCCACAGGAAGTCATCGAAGAGGACGTCCTCGACTGGTCATCGAAGAAGGTCTGTGGCGGAACCTCAATCATCACGACCCGGAAGATCTCCGGTAGCTTTTGGCGCATTCTCAAGGAACTTGACTTGGGTGGAGATGGCGCCAAGAATTCCCCTTCCTGTTACGGTATTCCCACCGATCAGTTTCCCTCAAAGATGCAGTCCGAAGTGAAGGAGCTTACTCGTTGGAAGCAGGCTAACTTCGCGCCGGGCCGCCCAAAGAACGGTCAGATTCGCGAAGTGACGGCTCATGGTATGGATAGGACATTTCGCAAGCTTTATGGATATGCGATTAAGGTTCGCGGTGAAAAGGAGATCGTATGTCTTGCTGACCTGATAACCGAGAGCATTGTCACGGGTTTTGTCGAATGGCGCATCAATGAACGCAAAGTAAAGGGTCAGTCGATTATTACCGGTCTTGCTTCTCTGCATGCAGCTTTGCGCCATCATCCGGCGTTTAAGACGATGGATATCTCCTGGTTTGACCCTTTAATGGCTAGTATTCCCGCGGAACCTGAGTCAGAAATGCGTGCGCGGAAGGCGGAAAAGTATGTGGACTATGCCCGCCTTGAGGCGATTCCTGCAAAGATCCGCGAAAGCCGGTTGAAATCCAGGAAGGGGCCTCTCGACGTTGCACAGTATGTTCAGGACGAGTTGCTGATCAAATGGTTGACCGTTCTTCCCTGGCGCCAGCGCAATATTCGCGAATCCCGCATCGATGGGCCTAAACCCAATATCTTCAAGGGGCCAATCCCCAGGTTCAGCGATATTGCGAAGCCAGAATGGGTGCTCCAAGAAGAACAGCAGAATCCCGCTGCTCGGTTCTGGCAGTTTCATTTTGCACCTCACGAAACGAAAACCCACATCGATGTTCACTCTCTTATGCCAAAACAGCTTATTCCGCTACTGGAGGAATTCATTACGATTCATCGTCCCGTGTTGCTCAAGGGAAACAGTTCTCACACGCTTTTTGTGAACGAGGAGGGCAACCCGGCAACTGAGCGCAAGATTGGCCAGTCGGTCTCTGAACTCGCACTTCGCTATGCAGGGAGTCACACATCGCCGCATCGCTTCCGGGACATTCTTGCCTATACATGGCTTGAGCATCACCCGAATGATTACCTTTCGTTGTCGAAGCTGCTGTGGCACCGCAACATCAACACTACGTTGAAGGAATACGGCAGCCGTTTCAACGAGTCGAATGGAGTTGCAGCCATGGAAGCCTGGCTTGAGCAGCGCAGCGCCGGTTCTGAATAGACGGTCGCTATTCAGTAAGCACGCGAGTTTGAGGCAAGCTTTGGCTTAATTTACCAAATACATCCGCGTGGCAACGCGCCACGCCGGATGCGGAACCACAAATTGGCTGGCCAACGCAGCATAGCGCGAGCCTGGAGTTGAGATAAGGACAGCATGAATCAGATGGAACATTTGGCAACAGACTCGAGGCTTGTTGGCGTCAGTGAATTGGCCGCATATTTTCGCTGCGATCCGGAAACTGTGAAGCGCCAGGCACGCAGCGGGAAGCTCCCTGGTTTCAAATTTGGGAAGTCATGGTTTTTCCGCCTGCAGGACATCGACGGCATGATTGATAGCGCAATCCACGCGGCTCATCAGGTGCAGGCATGACGGCGTTGCAGGATCGCCGTCTGCGCTATCAGAATGGGACACTGGAGCGCATGACCAGAAAAAGTGGGCCAGATATTTGGACGTACCGCTGGGTTGAGAGAACCAGCGGTAAGCGGCGCAGAGTCCAACTTGGAACTGTAAAAGAACTGCGGACCATGCAGGCGGTCAAACAAGCGGCAGATGGTTATCGCCTCACTGCAAACAGCGAAAGCGATGTCGTGCGGAACGTCACCATGTCGGCAGTGCTCGACCGCTACGAGAGAGAATTTCTAACTCCGTACACTGAACGACCTTTGGGCACCATCGACGATGGAAAGATCAGTGTGCAAACTGCAAAATCCTACCGATCCTACATACGCGGCTGGGTTAGACCACGCTGGGAGAAGTATCCGATCTCCGAATTTGTTAAACCTCAGTTGAGGTCAGCCATGGAGACATGGCTGGCAGACTTGTGCAAGTCAGGAAAGCTGGCACCGAAGACAGTCCGCAGCATCGGTTCACTGATGCGCTTGATCTTCAGGCGCATTGTGAAGTGGGGCTATCTTGCCAGTAACCCGATGGATTTCGTCGACCTTCCCGAAGGCTCAACGCGCAGGAAAGAGAAGCCGCGCTCCTTGACGCCGACGGAATTTCTGGCGCTGTTGAAGCTCTTCGGACCCCGTGAGAGGCTCGCAGTCGAGATTGCAGGATGGCTGGGTACGCGGCGCAGTGAAGGATTCGGCCTGAAATGGCAGGATCTCGACCTCGACCGCTGCGTAGTCACCTTCCGCCAGGGCTTCGTCTCCGGTCGCATCTCCCAACTCAAGACGGAGGCGTCACGGACGCAGATCAGCCTTCCGGAAACAGTGCGGGATTCCTTGATGGCCTGGAAGAAGTTGACGCCATACTCGGCGTTGGACAATTGGGTATTCGCCAGTCCTGCGACCAACGGGCAGCGCCCCATGTGGCCCGACTCAATGCTGGCTGACTACATTCGGCCAATTGCAGAAAAAGGGGGCTTTGGTCGGATCGGTTGGCACACCTTCCGCCACAGCCTCACTTCCTGGGGCAAGCAGGTGCTGACGCTTGAGGAGACGAAAGAACTGATCCGTCACGCGAACATTCAAACCACAAGCGACATCTATGGCGGCCTTTCGCTGGACGCCAAGCGCGCAGCGCAGACCCGTCTGGTGAAGTTCGTTCATGAGGAGGGAGAAAAGGCGGCTGAAGAGGGAAATCTGTAATCTGTCCCCAACTGTCCTTTTTGGGGTGTTTGAAGATAGCTTTAAGTTGTTGATTTATTTGGTTGCGGGGGCTGGATTTGAACCAGCGACCTTTGGGTTATGAGCCCAACGAGCTACCGGGCTGCTCCACCCCGCATCTTGATTCTAGCAACTCGCCGGGGGCGGGTCAAATGCAACCGTGCGCCGGGGGGCGCCCGCATCCGGTACACTGACGGAACCACCGGAACCCCGGCGAGGAAACCCGCGCATGTCCCTGCTCTATGTCCTTGTTCTGGCCGTCATCGTTGCCGTTTTGCTGGCCGTGGCGCTCTATCGCACCACCCAGGTGAAGACCAAGGCTGACTACCTGGTCGCCGGACGGTCGCTGCCGGCTGTGGTGCTGGTGCTCACGCTGCTGACCTCGTGGATCGGCGCCGGAAGCCTCTTTGCCGGAGCGGAGAACGCCTACAAGAACGGCTTTGCCGCGCTCTGGCAGCCAGCCGGAGGCTGGCTGGGGCTGCTGCTCATCTACTTTATCGCGCCCCGGGCGCGCAAATTCGCGCAATTCACGCTGCCTGATCTGCTTGAGGTTCGCTACAACCAGACGGCCCGTGTGCTGGGCACGATTGCCATCCTCTTCGCCTATATCGGCATCACCAGCTACCAGTTCAAGGGCGGGGGCGACGTGCTGCACCTGATATTTCCCACCGCTGTCTCGCCGGAGCTGGGCACCTATATTATTGCCGTCTTTGTCATCGTCACCACGGCGCTGGCCGGCATGTCGTCGGTGGCCTATATGGACGTGGCTATCGGCTCGCTGGTCACCGTGATTTGCGTCATTGCAGCTCCCGTGCTGTTCTTGAAGACCGGCGGCTGGGCAGGACTGCATGCGGCGCTTCCGCCTGAGTACTTTCAGGTTCTCGGGAACTACCGGCTAAGCCCCGAGCATGTGCGCCAATCGGCGGGCATGGGCGTGATTCGCGCTCTGGAGTTTTTGGTGCCTACGCTGCTTCTGATGCTTGGCAACCAGGTGATGTACCAGAAGTTCTTCTCCGCCCGCAGCGAGCGGGACGCCCGCGTTTCGGTGATCGGCTGGATTCTGGGCACACTGCTGCTGGAGACGCTGATCGTGGCTATCGCGGTCTTCGGCCGGGCCCTCTATCCGACGGGAGAGGTCGCGCTGCATCCGCGGGAGATCATTCCCTACACGGCTCGCCACGGGCTGCCCGCATTCATGGGAGCGGTGCTGCTGGGCGCGGTCTTCGCCAAGGTCATCTCGACGGCCTCAAACTATCTTTTCTCCCCGGCCACCAACCTGGTCGAGGACGTTTTCGTCCGCTACATCTCGCCGGGGGCGTCGAACAAGCGAGTGCTCATCGTCTCGCGGCTGGCCGTGGTGCTGCTGGGCTGCTGGGCGCTCTATCAGGCGGTCTATGCCGAGAGCATCCTCAAGAAGATGCTGTGGGCCTATACGATTTATTCGGCTGCACTGACGCCGGTGGTGCTGGCGGCCTTCTACTCGAAGCGGGTTACGGCCTGGGGCGCGGTGGCGGCGATTGGCACCGGCACGGCGGTGACCCTGGCCTGGGATCTGCCGGGCGTGAGGGGAAATTTCCCACAGATTCTGGCCGACCGCGACGCCATCTTCCCGGCGCTCTTCGCAGCTTTGGCAGCCATGATCGTGGTGAGCCTGTTCACCCGCAAGCCTTCAGTGGAGCAACTGGAGCAGTTCTCGGAGTAGGACGCTTGAAGGATCGGCTTACCCGGATCGATGGCGATGCCAACCTTGAAATGCGATGAAGTTCACAGTTTCACGGATTCACGGTAAATAGGGGGGTGGGGTACCCGGCGCTGGGTGGTAGAGGCCGGGGAGATCCCTGAGGGAGATTTCCCGCTGACGCCCAGCACCTTCCGACGCTCGATAATTGCACACCATCTTTCCCCGTCCTTACCCTTCTACATTGTCCGCCAATCGGGGGTAATTCTCTGCAAAACGAGCGGACATTTTCTCGCGGAACTGGAAAAGGCCACTCGTGTTCAGAGTGTACGATTTGGCCATTGCTCCCGGACAGGTGCGGGCGTGGACGCCCGCACGACAGCCGGTCTGGAGACCGGCGCCACATTCCTTCCAGGCTCGTGATTTACGGAAGAGCAAAGGGATTCTCGATTTGAATTCCGGCGATTACCTGGCCGGCGTTCAAATCCTCGGAGAGAATGCGGGTTGCGCCGCCGCGGATGGCCGCGGCAACGATCAGCGCATCCCAGAAGCTGATCCTGGCCTCGTCTTCAATCTCAAAGGCCCGCCTGATCTCAGCGGGGGTGGTTTCGACGCACCAAAAGGAAAAACGGTCAACAATCAAGCGAGCCTTATCCCGCGGAAGTGGAGATGCAAGTTTCCGTGTGACCGTATTGTAGAACTCCTGCAATACTTGCATGCTCAACGCGCCGGATCGCTGTTGCCTGAGGTCAAGCAGAATCGTTTGTGCCGTTTGCCGCTTGCGCCCTGCGTCGATGTCGTAAGCGTAGACCAGGAGATTTGTGTCGACGAAAACCTTAGCGTTCATGGAGCGCGTCCCGATCCAATTTGGGGATTTCACCCATGTGGAATCCTGTCTCCATCAGCGCGAAGGCTTCCTTCATGGCGCGTTCGTAATCGTCTTCCGGCGCCGCAAGCTGCTCAATCTGGCTGGTAAGGAGACCGCTGATTGAGGTAGAGCGCTGGGCGGCCAAAACACGTGCCTTTTGGATGGTTTGCTTGCTCAGGCGGAGGGTGATGTTTTGCTTTTCGTCAAGAGCGGCCATCTTGGAAAGCGCCTCCAGGTCACGTGTACTACGTGTAGCACGTTTTGCACGTGATTACAAATCGGCGATTCTGGTTCCGGCCGATCGATGGTTCGTGGCTTCCGACAGTTTCGCCAGTACGGTCAGGAGCAGGTTCTCCGAGTCCACTGCACACCCAATGAACAAGAGGATTCGATGAGGGGGTTGGTAAACAAAGCCAGCAAGTTGGCCACCGCTTCGCGGTGACGGCGAGTTAGCAAGTTGGCGGCAGTTCACTGCGGCCGCTGCTTGCAAGAGTGCGCCGGACTGCTCCTCATGAACGAATCCGGTTTGGGTTCATAGCATTCCAGGTCCCAAAATCGGGATCTGGGAGCCACTTGCAAAATTCCATGGAGAGTGCAAGAAGCGTCAGGGCACGACTTCAGTCGTGCCGCTAGTTCAGCAAAAGATGTTGGGCTTTAGCCCCTGCGTCTTTTTGTTTTCAGTTGTTTGCAATTCCGCAGCCTCTGAAGTCGTGCCCTGACGCTTATCAGCTAACTGAGGACAATTTTGCAAGAGGCTCCTGGGAGACCCGGTTCCCTGTTCCCCAATCCCTGGCGCCTCACTGCTTGCCGAAGCGGTAGACGACCCCGACGGTGAAGCCGAAGCTGCTCTGCGTGGCGGAGCCGAAGCCGCTGAGGAAGTACTCAGGGGCGACGCGCAATCCAATACTCGGGGCCAGGTTGTACTCCACGGGCAGGCTGGCGCTGGCCGCAAAGGTTGTCCCGTCGGGCCAAAGGCCGAGTTCGGCGGGCGTGAAGCTGGCCAGGTCGCCTGAGAAGTTCCCTTTGACCATGCCGCCCATGACGCGGCCCGCGATGGAAAACTTGGGCTGCAGGTAGAAGCGGTAGGTAGGTCCCGCCAAAAAGGCATACTGGCTGATGGCCGGGTTGGTGATTGCGCTGTTGGACACAGCGTTGTTGTAGACATAGGCGCTGGCGTAGTAACCGCGACCATCGGCGGAGAAGCCGAGCCGCTCGTCAAAGTAGCGGGTGACACCCACGTTCCAGGCGTACTCGTGGGCGCGCTCCAGCGCGGGGATGGCAGCTACTCCTGAGCTGGCCGGCACGCCGGGGCCGGGACGAAAGCGGAGGTAGCCCATGCCGGTGTAAATCTCCCAGTTGTGGGAGTAAGCCTCATGAATGGCGTCGGCGCGGCGCTTTTCGCGGCGGGCCTTGATGCGGGCCTGAACGCTCAGTTGACCCTGAGAATCTCCTGCGGGCGCGGCCTGAGCCTGGTCGGGAGCGGGGTTGCTGCTCGAAGTGGAAGTTTGGGCCGAAGCGGCCACGGCGGCGAAGCCCAGCGCCAGCAGAAGGGCAAAACGGCGAGAGAAAGACATCGGTATCGGGTTTCCTCCACGGGAGTGCGAAAGCACGGCGCCAGCTCATGCAGGCAGTGCTCCCCCCATAAGGTATTAAATCACCTTGGGGGAGCCTTGGGCTTGAGCCCGCTTCGAATTGGACGCGCGGCCGACGGATTCCGGGCCGGTTGCGCTACTTGATCGCCTTCAGATCGGCCTGCAACTGGGCTTGATTGAAGCCGTTCGGGGAGCCCTTGGCGGTGAGCCAATCCTGGCCGAAGAGCGTGTGGGCCTCGTCGCAGTACTTCTTCCAGAAGGCCACAGTCATGGTCTTCTGCTGGCCCCAGGTGATGCAGGTGAAGCCATGGGCGTCGTACTTGGGCACAAAGACGCAGTGACCGCCCCAGCTTCCCTTCTTGGCATTGGCGCCGCCTTTGGGAACCACGTCCCATATGTCCTGCTTCTGTGCCGTCAGCGGCAGCGAGATGCCGATGTAGACGCCGCCAAAAATAGCGATGGACTGGCGGACTTCAACCAGGTTGCTGAACTTGGGATCGGCGAAAGCCGCCAGCGCGTGACCGGCGAAGCCGTTCTTCTGCCAGTCATTCAAAACGTCCAGTTCGATGCCGCCGTTGTCGGTCGAGGGGTTGCCGGGGACGTAGCCGTCCCACTGCTCGTAGAAGCTCTCGATGGTGGGATCGGGAACGGTGACCATGGCGCTGGCATTCGCGGTCCACACCTGCACGGCGTGGCCGCAGCCGGCGATGGTGCAGTCGCCGAGGGTGTCGTTGAGCATCATGCCCCAACTGGCGATGCCCTTGGTCCAATCGGCGGCCGGTGGAGGCGGCGGAAGCGCCGGGGTGAGGTAGTCGCCGAAGGCCAGCGTGCGGCTGTCGGTCTTGATGGCCTTCCGGCCCAGTTTCATATGCGAGTGATCTGCCATGGGGGAGATTCCTTTCTTATCGTTTGGGGATAGCCGCTGGCGGGGAACGCCGGTGCGGTATGGCGAAACTGTGTCAAATTTAGGCGGGTTTGTCCAGCAAATCTTTTTCTGTCTCCCAATCCGGTTGTTGAATCGTCAATGGTTGCATCAAAAAGCGCATGTCTTGATATGCTGACCGGCCATTGCGCCTCCGAATTTAGCTCCCCATTCCAATGAAATGCTCTACGATGAAGGGCAGCGGAGGTTGAAAAACGTATGGGTCGATTCTTTCTGGGAATTCTCGTGACCATCGTGCTGGTTCCAATTGCGGTGCTCGGATGGCTCAGATTTGGCAATGTGCCCGTAGCGGCGGGCGACCCGCCCTTGCCTCAGGAGAAACTGCTGACCGGAATTCCGCTCAACGCGCGCATCAACCGCGAGATGGTCAAGACCCCGCCCATCCAGCCCGATGAGAACAACCTGGTGGCCGGCGCGCAGGTCTACACGGAGAGATGCGCCGTCTGCCACGGCCTTCACGGCAAGCCCTCCGCTTTTGGCGCGCACATGTTCCCCGATGCGCCGCCAATGTGGGAGATGCACCACCACGGCACACAGACGAAAATCGGAGTGAGCGACGACCCGCCCGGCGAGACTTATTGGAAGGTGGCCAACGGCATTCGGCTGACCGGGATGCCGGCCTTCAAGGACGTGCTGACCGAGACCGAGATGTGGCAGGTGAGCCTGCTGCTGGCCAATGCCGACAAGCCGCTGCCTCCCGCGGCGTTGGATATCCTGCGTGGCGAAGCGCCTGTGCCGGCGCCAGCGGCAGCAGGGCCGGCAGCTAAGAAGAAATAGTCCGGAGGGGCTTGGGCAGGCGCTGGAACTGGGGACTGGAACCGGCGCCCGTAGACTGAAAAGGACGGGAACAATGAGCATGCTCGACTCGCTGCGCAAGGGGTTCAACTTTCTGCTCATGAGCATTGGCATCTCCAGCCCGGCAAAAAAGCCGCGGCCGGCGGCCAAGCCTGCCGCCAAGCCCAAGGCCGGCCAGTAGGCTGGTCGACCGGGGCTTGGCATGCAAAGAGAATAATTGTGCAACCCGGTCCGCACTTCCCTTCTCGAATGGAATGAGAGCGAAGAAGAGAACAGGTTTCGGTCAACGAGGTTTCCCCAATGTCCGACGAGAAGAAAAAGAGCTTTCTGCGCGCATTTCTCGACTTCTTCGTCCTGTTCTTCGGGATTTCGACGGCGTCGAACCTTTCGCGCACGCAGGGTCG
>Ga0302275_10000761_pt1 | contig 35678 bp, 27 predicted proteins | sample III_Bog_N2_2_FD_200229 | JGI IMG/M metagenome (GOLD analysis project Ga0302275, IMG submission 200229) | Peat permafrost microbial communities from Stordalen Mire near Abisko, Sweden - III_Bog_N2_2 | ecosystem: Environmental > Terrestrial > Soil > Wetlands > Peat | place: Sweden: Abisko... | reverse complement strand
GCTAAGGAGCGGGGTTTCGAGTGGGTGGCTTGCGCCTCCACGGGGAACACCTCGGCCGCCATGGCTGCTTACGCCTCGCGCGCCGGGTTGCGCAGCCTGGTGGTGATTCCCGACGGCAAGATTGCGTGGGGCAAGCTGTCGCAGGCCATGGACTACGGCGCCGTTACCTGCCAGGTCAAGGCCGACTTTGACGGCTGCCTCAAGCTGTTGATTCAAGTAGTGAAAGAAGCGAATATCTACCTCCTGAACTCGGTCAATCCTTACCGGCTGGAAGGACAAAAGACGCCGGCCTTCGAAATCGCCGAGGCTTTTGACTGGAATGTGCCCGACCACCTGATTGTTCCCGGCGGCAACCTGGGTAATAGTTCGGCTTTGGGCAAGGGATTTCGCGAGATGCACGAACTGGGGCTTGTGGCCCGTGTGCCGCGCATTTCTGTAATTCAGGCGGTGGGCGCCAATCCTTTGGTGCGCAGCTTTGAAGCCAGTCACGGGTCTGCGCTCGAGCCGATGGAGGCGCACACACGGGCCACTGCGATTCGGATCGGGAACCCGGCTTCCTGGCGGAAGGCCGTGCGCGTGATTCAGGATACGGGCGGCTGGTGCCTGGACGTGACCGAGACTGAGATCGCCATCGCCAAGGCCGAATTGGGATCGGAGGGCCTCGGGTGCGAGCCGGCGTCGGCCGTTACGCTCGCGGGTTTGAAAAAGTTGCGCGCGCGGGGCAATGTCAGTCCCGGCGAGACAGTCGTTCTGCTGCTTACCGGTCACACGCTGAAGGATGCCGAATACACGATCGAGTTCCATCGCGGAACCCTGCTGAACAACGAAGAAACGGTTGGCCGCGAAGCGGAGATCGACGGGCTGCGGCGGAATGCCGAGCCGGTTGAAGCCACGCCGGGGGCGGTGCTTGCCGCTTTGAAGGGCCGGGCAGGATGAGCGGTCTATCGACGGAATCCCTGGGGCGCGTGCGCCTGCGGCTGCCTGCCACCTCAGCTAATCTCGGTCCCGGCTTCGACGCCGCTGCTGTCGCGCTCGACTTCTCGCTGCAAGTTGAGGCTGCACCTGCAGCGGAGTTCTCCATTCACGCGACGGGACGAGACTGGGAGCGCTGCGCCAGGCTTGAGGACAATCTCATCCTGGAGCATTACAAAATCCTGCTCAAGGACCATTCGCGGCCGATCGTGCCGCTGGCAATCAGCATGGACAACGGCATTCCACTGGGGATGGGCTGCGGCTCGTCGGCGGCCGGTCGGCTGGCGGCAATCGCCTTCGCCGTGCACTTTGGCCGGCTGGGCTGGAGCAGCGAGCGAATTGTGGAGGAGGCGTGCGTTCTCGAGGGCCACCCCGACAATGCCGCGGCATGCTGGCTCGGCGGCTTTGTTACCGCCGCCAGCGAGGGGAAAACTGTTCATTTTGCCCGGGTCGTCCCTCCGCACCAATGGCGGGCGATCGTCGTTCTACCCTCTGAACCGCTGCCCACCGTGAGGGCCCGCGCCGTGCTTCCGGCAACCTACAGCCGCGCCGATGTGGTGGCCAATATCCAGTCTGTTTCTCTCCTGGGGCTCGCTTTTGCCCAGGCGCGGAATGATCTTCTCCGCGTCGCCATGAAGGATAGAATTCACCAGCCTTACCGCGCCGCGATTTGCCCGCTGCTGCCGAGACTGCTGCCCCTGGCCGGGCAACACGGAATTCTGGGAGCGGCTCTGAGCGGGGCCGGCCCCGCTGTGATTGCGATTGTGAGCAGCCAGGAGAGCGTCACGGTGGCTTGCGACGCTATCCGGAGTGCGGTTGAGGGAATGGCCGAGCCTGAATTGCTGGTGAGCCGGTTTGTGGCCGATGGTGCAAGTCAAACGTTTGACACGGTATGGCGAAGACGACCATGAGGGGGAGTTTCACCGGCTAACCGGAAAACGTTATCATTCAAGCAAGCTCGCGGCTGACCTTAGTAACTTTCTGTATAATCCCCCATTGGTGTGATCGCATACTGTTACTTAAGTTTAGTTGCTATTTAAGGCAGGAACACCTAAATTCGCTCCGTGGGCAGTTCTGGGGGAGGGCTGCTCTAGCGCCCGTGATCCTTTTCAGGGTCCGGGCGCTTCCCATTGCGCATAAAGTGGTCTAACTATCATATTTTGACTCTACTTAGGCCCTCGTTCCAGCCACACCCACCCGCAGTTTCCGTTTGCATTTAGGGTACGCTTTTGCGACTTTCCCTCAGGCTGTCGCATCCCATTACAGCACGGTTGCCCTTATACTGACAGAAGTAAAGGCGGGGCGAGGAGAGATATGGCTGGACTTGGAGTGCTGGAAGTTAGCGATGCGACATTCGACCAGGAGGTGCTCAAGAGCGACCTCCCGGTGCTGGTGGATTTCTGGGCCGTTTGGTGCGGTCCGTGCAAGGCGATTGCACCCGTCGTGGATGCTGTGGCCGCGAAGTTTGCGGGACAGTTGAAGGTTGCCAAGGTGAATGTGGATTCGAACGGCGCCACGCCGTCACGCTACGGCATTCGCGGCATTCCCGCACTTTTGTTCTTCAAGGACGGCAAGGTGGCCGACCAGATTGTGGGCTATGTGCCTGGGGATGTGATTGAGGAGAAGGTTCAGCGCCTGCTGGCCGCCACTTCCGTTCCTGCCTCGAGGGCTTAACAGCATGTGGTGAAAGTCGGGTCCAGAAAGGGCACGACTGCACACGCTGCGGAGTACTCATTTCGGATAGGCTCTGTATCAGGGCACAACTGCACAGGCTGCGGAACACTCATTTCGGATAGGCTTTGTGTCAGGGCACGACTGCACAGGCTGCGGAACACTCATTTCGGATAGGCTTTGTGTCAGGGCACGACTTCAGTCGTGCCGATAAAGCCAATAAAATGAGTTGGGCTTTAGCCCCTGAGCGATGCTCTCCCAGCATCGCCGACTTTCAAAAACAGCCTGTCAAGGTTAATATCCCGCGGGTGCCGCCGCTTGCGCAGACTGAGTGATCGGCTTCAGGCCCAGCCGCTTCCGGCAATCCTCCAGCATCGCTTCGGTGCGTGTTGCGCCCACCCGGGTTACTCCCACGGCGCGCACGCCCAAAAGCGTATCCAGGTCGCGAATTCCACCCGCGGCTTTTACCTGAACTCGGGCAGGCGAGTGCTTCCGCATGAGCTGGAGATCGGGCAAAGTGGCGCCGCTTCCCGCGTACCCGGTTGAGGTCTTCACCCAGTCGACTTCAAGTTCGCCGCAGATTTCGCACAGGCGGATCTTGGTCGCGTCATCCAGGTAGGCATTCTCGAAGATGACCTTGATTTTCCCCGCCTGCGCATGAATGTTCTGCGTCAGCGTCTTCAGCTCATCGCGGACATACTGCCAATCGCCGCTCCTGGCTTTGGAGATATTGATCACCACGTCCAGCTCTTTGCCGCCGTCTGTCAGCGCCTGGCGCGCCTCGGCCAGCTTGACGGCAGTGGTGTGCCCACCGTGCGGAAACCCGATGGTGGTGCTGGGATTCACGGTGGTTCCAGCCAGCAGTTCAGCGCACCGCGCCAGGTAATAGGGCATGATGCACACGCTGGCAACGTTATATCGCACCGCCAAAGCACAGCCATCTTCCAGCTCGCCGGTAGTCAGGGAGGGGTTGAGCAGCGAGTGATCGATCATTTTGGCTATTGCTTCGTAGGTGAATGGTTCCATCGCGTTTCGTCTCCGGTGCCGGTGGTGAGCGTTGCGCTCGGCGGGCCGCGGGCGTTCAGGCCAGGGATCAGATGCCTGAGCGCCGCACTTGTATAGTTTCATAGCCAAGCAGCCCGAGTCAGTGACCATCATTTGATTTGAGCTCCCCACCGGTGTTTCCGAGCCGCGAAAGATGAAGCTGTGCCCCATTTGGGCGCCGGGGTACCCTCAGGGTCGGGGCAGGACGTTTTTGTCCGATGAGTGGGAGCCCGCAGAACTCCACGACGTTCTGTTTTGTTCAACTTGCATTTTTGTTTCTTTTCAGGCCGTTGGGGGGGCTTACGATCGCACCAGCTGGCCTCCCGGACATTTGTCTTGCTATTCTCCGAGTCCCGAACTCATGCTATAGTTGCGCAAAAGAGAATTTCCATAGGAGACGAAAGTGACCCTCGGCCAATTCCTGGGGAAGCAATTCATCCGCGTTATTGAGTGGAATGAACCGGAGAACGGCATCCTCGCCTATCGCTTTCCCATGCAGGATCTGGAGATTGAGAATGGCGGCCGGCTAACGGTCAGCGAGTCGCAGATGGCCGCCTTTGTCAACGAAGGCAAAATTGCCGACATCTTCTCGCCCGGGCTGCACACGCTCAACACCCGCAATCTGCCCCTGCTCACCGATTTGATGAACTGGGATAAGGCCTTCGAATCTCCCTTCAAGTCCGAGGTCTACTTTTTCTCGACGCGCCTCCAGGTCGACCAGAAATGGGGCACGGCCACGCCGATTACCATTCGCGAAAAGGAGTTCGGGGCGGTCCGGCTGCGCTGCTATGGCATTTATTCTTATCGAATTGCGGACCCCCGAGCCTTCTTTAATCAGATCAGCGGAACTCGCGATCATTACTATGTGACCGACCTCGAAGGGCAATTGAGGGACGCCATTGTCGCGCGCATTTCAGAGACCTTGGCGATGAGCGAATTCCCATTCCTCGACATGACCGCCAACCTCGCCGCGCTTGGCGACAAGCTAGTTCAGCAAATGAAGCCGGCCTTCAGCGCCCTGGGCCTGGAGCTCAGCCAGTTTGCCGTGCAGAACATCTCGCTGCCCGACGAATTGCAAAAACTTCTCGACCAGCGCATCGGGATGAGCATGGTCGGGGATCTGGGCCGTTATACGCAGTTTGCCGCAGCCGAGGGGCTGGATATTGCCGCTGCCAACACCGGCGGCGGCGCAGGTATCGGCATGGGACTGGGGGCCGGCGCTGCGGTGGCGCAGGTGTTGTCAGCCTCGCTCAAAACGCCCGCTCCCGGGCCGCCGCCGCTTCAGCCTACTCCGGGGCAGCCTTCGCAGGGGGCAACGGATACCAAGTTCTGCATCGAATGCGGCAAGCCTATCCCACAGCGTGCAAAGTTCTGCGCAGAATGCGGTAAACCACAATGAACTGTCCTTCCTGCGGCGCTCCCATGCATTTGAAGCCGGATATGGAGAGCTTTCGGTGCGAATACTGCCGAAGCGTCTATCTGCCCGAACAGAACGACGAAGGAGTGCGCGTGCTCGATGAGGCGGTCGGCGAGGACTGCCCCATCTGCAACATTCCGCTCAAGAACGCAGCCATTGCCAAAGAGCGCATCGATTACTGCACCGGATGCCACGGCATGCTGATTCCCATGACCACATTCCAAAGTCTTGTTGATGAGCTGCCGCACGCCGAGGCCGCCGCCGGGACTCTGGTTCCACCCCAGGCTGACAAGGACGATTTACGACGCAAGATTGGCTGTCCGCGATGCCACCAGCCCATGGATGCCCATTTCTATGCCGGCCCGGGAAACGTGATCATCGACTCCTGTGAGACATGCAGCTTGATTTGGTTGGATCGCGGCGAACTGATGCGAATCGCTCGCGCTTCCGACGGCACCCTCCTGGACCCTGAACCGCTGCCGGGGGATCCTGGCCCGGATCTTCAACCAGATACGTTTGATTCATCGAACCTCGTTGGAAACGTTCGATTGGTCGATTCCATTCTTTCGTTGATTCAGAGCTGAAAATCCCTGATTGGGGAAGCTGCCAACGGAACTGGCCTGCCCCACACCCCACTTGCCCGGTTTGGCCGGATTTTTACGACCCCGCCTCCAATCGTTTGCGACCTACTCACTTCGATGGCGTGAGTCCCCCCGACCTGTTTCCTTTATCGGGAATCGCTACTTGATCGGCCAGGATCGTTCCACCAGGTACGCCCCGCTCCCCCAATCAGGAATTTTCTGTCCGTAGAATGCCGCTGATTGCCGCGGACGATCAATTACTCTTTCGTTCTGCCCGTAACACACCTGTGGGATTGAAAGATTTCCAGAATAGCGGTCAACTGTGGTTACTAAATGCGTTACCAACGCAAGCAATTAGTGATTACCTGAACAGGCTTGCAGCGGTTACTGCACGAGAAAGAGAATCATAAACTCGCTTAAAAGAGGTCACTATGGCTACGAATGCCTTTCTAATGCTTTCCATCAATCCCGCCGTTAACCCACGGTTGCAACAGGCCGCTGACCAACCCGCAGCGAGCGCAGCATTGCCAAAGCTGATGCACGTCGTGATGGGAGCGACACTTGGGGCACTTGTGGGAACGGCATTCGCAGCCTCACCCTTCACCGCCAACCTCTTGACTTTGCCAGGCAGCTGGGGCCAGGCGAGTTCCTTTGTTTCCCAGATGCCAACCGTGCCTGCCGCGCAGGCTTCGCTGCTCCAAATCTCAACCGCCAGTGAGGGAAGGGAAGAAACATCGGCGCCAGAAATGCAGGCCGCCGCCCCAGTCACTGCCGCTCAGAACGCGCCGGTTGCTCATTTCTCGCACGTTTCGCGTAAGTCATTGTTTAGTAATGTTTTACGTGCAAGACGCAGAGCTTCGATCAGGCGCATTGCAGCCGTTGCAGCGGTAGAACTGGCCAGCGCGGAACTGTCGCCGGCCAAGATAGCCGAAACACCTGTCGAGACTGTAAAGCCTGCCGCTTACACCATGGTAGAAGGGGACCTGACGGTAGCCGATTTCGACGCCACCACAGGGATTGTGGAAACACGCGAAGGGCGGAACTTCTCGCTCAACACAACAGTCAGCGCAAACGGTGCGGCAACATTCGTGGATTATATGGGAAATGTGCATTACAAATGCGACCTGGGCGGAAACTGCACGCTGTTCCACTCCGGCGTCGTAGTTCCCAACGCGAAACTCGCAATTTAAACCAGATCGCAACCTCAACTCAACAGACTTTGCGCGGTGTAGCCGGTTGAAATCGCAAGTTCAGATCGTTTAGGTCGCGAGGAACAAAGACCTGAAAAGCGCAAAAAAACTCCCTGGTCAACTACCCAAAGCCGATTTTAGGTAACAATCGGTAACCAGTTACCTGTATTTACGCAGAACCCCCAGCACACGCCCCTGAATCGCCACCTGGGCAGCTGGAACATAGATTGGTTCCATCTCCATGTTGGCTGGTTGCAGGCGGACTACGGCCCCCTCGGTGTAGAAACGCTTCAAAGTTGTCTCAGAGCCATGCACCAGCGCTACCACGATTTCACCCTGGCGAGCGGTTTGCGTACGCTCCACCAGCACGTAATCCCCACTGATAATGTGCTCGTCGCGCATGGAGTCACCCCGCACCTCGAGGGCGAACACGTCCCGATTCCCAACCACATCGTGCAGAGAGATGGTCTCAGGCGTCTCGATGGCCTCCACGGGCAGTCCGGCGGCGATGCGGCCGGCCAGTGGCAGCCTGTCGCTGGACCGAGTTCGTGCCCCCGGCGGCAGCACATCGATCGAACGGCTACGGTTGTGGACGCGATCAAGCATCCCCTTTTTTTCGAGATTGGTAATGTGTTTGTGCACGGTGGCCAGGCTCTTGAGCCCCATTCCGCGCGCGATTTCCTCAAACGACGGGGAATAGCCGTTGCGTGAAACAAACGATTCGAGAAAATCGATGACTTCTTTTTGCCTTCTGGTGACAGCCATGGGCAGATTATAGCGAATAAAAAGCGAACTGCAACAACTCTTTTTCCTCTAACCTCAGGAAAGGGAATCCAGATTGGCAACCTCGCCTGTCCTGGCCTTCCCGATCCATGGCGGGAGCCTCGCAATCCGGCTTCTGTTTTCCACAGGCGCCGGCTTGAAAGACAGATCGGAGAAGGAGAATTCGCTTGGAATTCATCCTGACCTGTCGCAAACTATTCATATTCAAGTTACTTCGTTTTAACAGTCTCTCCAACAAGACCGGTCAATCTAAGTGTTGGGGCGCTCAACGCCATGCGTCCATCACATTAAGCAGGAACCACAAAAAGTAAACCGTGAGGAGATTATGAATCGAACATTTTGGAGGAGTGTCGTATTGCGCGGCGTGGTTGTTCTGGCCGTGCTCGTCTGTTGCTTATCCACTCGTGCGCAGCAAACGCTGGGCTCGCTCAACGGCACGGTGCTTGACCCATCAGGAGCGGCCGTGCCCGGAGCCATCGTCACTGCAACCGACGAAGCAATCAACGTCACCGAGACCACAACAACACAGAAGACCGGATTCTTCCAGATCTTCAATCTGCCCATCGGCACATACTCCGTCAAGGTTTCTCATGAGGGCTTTGAGAAGACCCAGACCACCGGTATCAGCGTGCAGGAGGCCCGCGCAACCACGGTGAACGTATCCCTAACCGTGGGCAAGGCTACGGAGTCGGTTGAGGTGACCGCGAACCCGTTGCTGAATGCAACCGACACCACCAACGGTTACACCCTGGACTCCGCGCAGATTGAGATCACCCCTCTGGCCACCGGCAGTTTTACGCAGTTGGCTGTCCTCTCGCCGGGCGTAAACGCCGAGTTGCTGTCCAATCTCGATTCAAACAGCGGCTTGGGCAACCAACCCATCTGGGCCAACGGCCAGCGCGACACCTCCAACACCTTTCAGGTGAATGGCGTCGACGCGACCAACCTCTTCAACGGCAAGAGCTCCAGCGGCTCGACCTCGCAGCGCTATAACTGGAATATCGGAGGCGGCAGCACTTCTTCCACCTCCTCCGCGGGCACTTCCACGGTTGGCGGCGGCGAGCCCGTCGGAACCTCGGTCTACGGCTCAAACGGCAACAGCCTGCCCTCGCCGCCTCCGGAGTTCCTCCAGGAACTGCGCGTCAACGCCTCAATGTACGATGCGCAGCAGGGAGCCACCAGCGGCGCGCAGATTGACGCCAACACCGCAACGGGCACCAACAATTGGCATGGCGGGGTGTACGGAACCTTCGCCAACAACGCCCTCAACGCCAATCCGTTCTTCTTCAACCAGGAGTACGAACTCACTGCGCAGCAGCGCATCGGCGCCTTCCCGCAATCGATGGAGAATCCCTGGTTGCAACGCTGGACTTTGGGCGCTACCGCCGGCGGCCCGCTCCTGAAGAACAAGGTATTCGTCTTCCTCGGCTATCAGCATCGCGCCAACGCCGATCAGGGTACCGGACTCTCGCAGATGACTGTGCCCTCCGGGCTCACCAGCGACCGTACCGTAGCCGGACTTGATGCTGCCGCAACCTCTTGGAACAACGGCAAAGCCTTTACTTCCGCGATCGATCCGATCGCCATGGCCCTGATGAACGCCACCCTCCCCAACGGCAGCCTTTTGATCCCTTCGGCGCAAACTTCTGCCCCCTATCAATATGGCGTCCCCAACGTCAACCTCATCGGCACTTCGACTGTGGTTGCCGACCAGGCCACTGCCGCGGTGGACTACGACCTCAGGCAGTCGGATCGCATCTCCGCGAAGTACTATTTCCAGGACGACCCGGTCTCCAAGCCCTACGGCTTCGCACAGACAGGTGGTTTCCCCATCTCCCAGAACAACGGTTCCCAGGTCATGGCCATCGATAACACCATCGCCATCGGCCCTCGTCTCAATTGGGAACAGCGCCTCGGTTTCGACCGGATGTACTCCTACAGCTCTTACACCCAGACGCTTGTCAACTCCGGCGGCGCCTCAAACTTCGGCATGGGAGCGACCGGTTCTTTCGGCACCGGATTGCCAGGACTGCTCCTGAAGTCCTTCGCCGATACTCAGCTCGACTCCCCCGGCCTCAAGGTTGGTCCCTATAGCTCCTTTGCGGATATGGGCTATTACCAGAACCGCCTCAATCCCTCCACCAACGTCATCTTCGCCATGGGAAAACACACCCTCGTGGCCGGTGGCGGATACAGCTATACGCAGTTGAATATCGAGAACAATCGCAGCGGAGATGCGCAGATTGCCACCAAGAACTTTGAAAAGTTTCTTACCGGCGCCGTTTCCAGTTCCAGTGTTCTCGAATCCATCGATCCCGTCAGCGGACGCAATGACGCCGATCGGTACTATCGCTCCAACGAAGCCAGCGCCTATCTTCAGGACAAGTGGCAGGCGCTCACCAACCTCAGCATCACAGCCGGCGTTCGTTATGACCTGCACGGTGGCTTGACGGAGAAATATGGCAACATGTTCAACTTCGATCCGTCGGTCTATAACGTGACAGGAACCACCACGAGCGGCTTCACCGTGAACAATGCGGGCTTTGTCATCGCAGGCAACAACAAGTACGACCCCACGTCCGGGGAGAGCGATTCGACCCTCAGCGGACGCCAATGGGGCATCTCGCCGCGCGTCGGTTTCGCATGGGCGCCCGGGATGACCCATGGCAAACTGGTCATCCGCGGCGGCGCAGGTATGTACTACGATCGCGGCGAACTCTTCAGCTACCTCTCGCAACCGGCCGGCAGCGGAAACGGAGGCCCCTTCGGTGTTACCGAATCCGCGCCGTTAGCCAGCTATGTGGTCGGGACCGGCAAAACATTGGAGAATCCGCTGGGTACGGCGGTCGGCGGTTCCAGCTACATCCCGCCGAGTTCCAACCCCGGCGTGATTCAGAAGGCATTGCAGACGACACTGAACGGCATGACCGGCCAAAGCAAGTACTATGGGCCGTATTGCGGCGGCGTCGACAATCAGGAAGGCTACACCGATTGCCCCGACACCCTCAACTTTGGCGCATACGACAAAAACAATGTGCTGCCTTACACCATCAACTACACATTTAATGTGCAGTGGCAGCCCACCAACGATCTAGCCGTCACCATCGGATATACCGGCAATCGAGGCCGCCACTCCGTGATTCCGTTCCCCTTGAACGAACCGGTGATTGCAACTCCCACCAACCCCATCTGGGGTGAAACCGCTACCTACGGCTTCGAGGTGCTCAACCAAAACTCTGAGAGCGACGGGTACGATTACGATCCAATCCCCGGCGAGCCCTGGAACACCGAAGACGGAGGCAACACTGACTTCCGCACCCCGTATGTTGGATACAGCCCCAACGCTGTGCTGTACAAAACCATAGGCAATTCCGCCTACGACGCTCTGGAATCCCACCTCGAAAAGCGGCTCTCGCACAACTTCCAGGCTGGTGTCAGCTATACCTACAGCCATTCGCTCGACGAGCAAAGCGACATCGGCATCTTTTTCACCGGCAACGATCCGCAGAATCTGCACAGTTCGTGGGCTTCTTCGGATTTTGACCGCACCAACGTCTTCAGCGCCAACTTCCAGGTAAACTCACCCAAGGTCGCCAAGGATGGCTCGGTCGCGGGCTTCATTGCCAACGATTGGCATCTGACCGGAATCGGCGTCCTGCAAAACGGCGAGCCGTATTCGCTGTATGAGTTCTACGGTGCCGTCGGCAGCCTCAACTTCGGCGATTATCCCACCCTGATGAATCCAGTGCTGGGCATTCAGAATCCGAAGAATCCGAAATCGGCGCTCACTGGAAATGCCGGCTCCTTCCGCGGAACCGCCGGCAGCTACATTCCCACCATCGATCCTACCCAAATCGCTATCAACTACGTTTCTCCGGGTTCATCGGGAGTTCCGGTTTCGACCGGCACCAATCCTTCTGACATCTACGAGACCGCGTGGGCTCCCGGCCAGCGCAATCTCTTCCGTCAGGCCGCTCAAAAGCGCCTCGATCTGTCCATCCGCAAGAGTTTCAAGGTGGGCGATAAGGTCGGACTTCAGTATGAATTCAATGTCTTCAACGTCAGCAACACAACCAGTCTCGATGTGCCACTGAATACAGCCCAGATCCGGCAGGCCGACGCTTGCTCAGCCTCCGCGCAGGCGATTTCGTATAACAACTGCGCCTCAGACTACGTAAACTATGGGCAGATCGTTACCAGCAACAGTTCAGCCGATCAGCAGTCCGCCCTGGCCCGGCTGGATCAGATTCCATACTCCAACGGTACCGGCAAGGGCCTCTACGTTCCGCTCCAGATCCCCGCCTCCACCAACCCCAACTCCCTCTGCACAGCGTCAGGCACCGTAACCGGACCCAACAACTCCGTCGGTTGCCCCAACAACGCTTCCACCTTCGGCTCGGTACTCGGCACCATCGGCGGCAACAGAGCCATCACTATGGGTATCCACATCACCTACTAACCTTGCTTCTGAACGAGATGTGCCGCTCGGGGTCCCTTCGGGGACCCCGAGTGTTTTCTGCATGATGTGCGTGGCTCTTTCCGGCGAAAGGACCCATGCGCTCGGCACACGCGCAAATGGCATGCGGGCGCCGGGTGCGCTCACTGGATCCGGTTAAACGAGTTTTCATGCCGTCAAAACAAAAGTTAATGATTGAACAATATTGTGACGAATGAACATTGCAGACACGTTCCTGTTGAAAAGGTGTGGGTAACCCAGTTAAAGTGAACTTCTCCAGAGATTTGTTGTTTTGAACCACTTTGAAGTACTTGGTGACGAGGTGTACTCATGCTCTGTCCGAAGTGCCAGTCAAGCTCAGTCTCTATTATTCCGGCTGAGATCAGACTTTATCGAAACGGCCCACGCACGCTTAGCCACCCACCAATGACGCCATCCCCGGATGTCCGGGTCTGCTTGGACTGCGGATGGTCGGAGTTTTCCATTCCGCGTTCCTGGCTTTCCGCAGGTTGGTTGCGCTCTGCGCGACCGCAGCCCGTTCAGGCTGGAAATGGGATAGGTTCCAAGGACGTGCCGGCGCTGGTTACGTAACGTTGCGTTAACAGAGTGTCTGGAAAGACCCGAAGGGGCGGCTGAGCCCTCGGGCCTTGTGGATTTTGTCCGCAAAAGGGAAGCCGTGTGCCAAAACTGCATTATATTTCTTGAGGCAACCGAAAAACGTACTTCCGTGCTTGTGGCGGCTGCGGCATTGGTGCGCGCAAAGGCGTTGTTGCTACGAGGCCGCAGCTGATTGTTGCTTCACATGCTCGGCGCGCACTTGCGATGCGGTGAACAGGCGCAGGAACGGCGCACCTGCCGCGGCGGCTTCGACCCCGGGCCGGCCCTTCGCTTCTTCGCGCTCCACAATGCACACCACGGCGGCAACTATCATGCCGGCCTCGCGGGCAGCCTCGATAGCGTTGATGGTGGAGGCGCCAGTGGTGCAGACGTCGTCGACGATAATTACGCGCGCTCCCTCCCGGCAAAAGCCTTCGATGCGACGCCCGGTGCCGTGAGCCTTCTCGGCCTTGCGGACCAGGAACCCGTGCACCAGAGGCGCGGAGGGATTGGTTTGTGCGCGCCAGGCGCTGGCTGTGGCCACATTGGAAACGATGGGGTCGGCGCCCATCGTCAGTCCGCCCACAGCCTCCGCTTCAATGCCATTTTCATTGAGAAGGTCGACGATCGATTCGCCGGTCAGACGTCCGCCTTCGGCGTGGAGCGTAGTGGTGCGGCAGTCGATGTAGTAATCGCTCGTTGCCCCGGAGGAGAGCTTGAACTGGCCGAGACGGAAGCTGGTTCGGGCCAGAAGAGAGAGCAGTTGCTGGGCGTGGTTCGAGGTGGTCATCGAGACGATTGTAGCCGGTTGCCTCGCCTCGAACTACCTGCGTCTGATCGCCCAGCTGAAAACTGCTCCCACAGCAGCGCCAACCGCAAACGTAATCGCAATCGTCTGCAGCGGGTGCCGCTTAACGCTTCTCGTGGTGTCTTCCAGGAATTCTTCGGCCGCTTCGCTGCCTTGCTTCACTGCGCGCCTGGCTACTTTCACTGCTCGCCTGGCTCCTCCCAGGCCATCCTGAAATGCGTCGGCAACGGCGCCGGTTGCGCGCGAGGCCTGTTGAACAGTTTCTTCGAAGAAGTCCGTTGCTTGTGCCACTACAGTTTGTGCCATGCCAACCTCCTGTGCCCTTTGCGGGCATGTAATGAAGCGCTCAACGGTTAGTTGTCGAGGGCCTTTTCAAGGCGCCCAACCAGTTTTTGTCCCTTGCCAACAATCTTTTCCGCGCTTCCAGAGCTTTCCAGATCCGGATTGTTCGTCAATTTTCCGGCGGTCTCTTTGATCTTCCCTTTTACTTCGTGGATGGTGCCCTCGGCCCGATCCTGTGTGCTCGGTTTCATGAATCTCTCCTCTGTGTCACAAGGCTCTCTCCTGCAAATGCCCCGTGAATCACAAGTATTGAACGTTCGACTTCGCGAGTCTGGTTACAATTGATCGCCTCGCCGATTGCAGCCTTTGCCGCGTCAAAGCGCTTCCAGAATTTGGTGCGTCGCATCAGAAAAAGGTTGTTTTAGTCGGTCACCGGCCTTACCGACCCGCGAACGATGAAACTGTGCCCTCTTCCCGGAGGGAAGGCATGAAGATAGCCCCGGATGAAATCCGGGGCAAGCGTCCCGATCCGGTTTTCGCGTCCTGTAGGGACGCGGTGAACCTCTCTTTCCGCGCCCGACCAGCTTCATCCGATTGCCCGCGTGACACGGTAGATTACGAAGCGGCCGTTCTCTCTCCTGTGGTAGTAGAGGGAGAGTTCATCGGGCGACAGGGTTGGCCCCTCGACGAATCCTGTGATCGCGGAAAGCCGCAGCGGCTCTTGAAACGGCTGCGTCCTGTCCCCTCGCCGTGCCATGTAGATCGCCGGCCCCTGCGCCCCAACGCGGGTAAAAAAGATCTCGCATTCCGAAGCTGAGGTAGCTGGCGCGTAGTTCAATCGATCGGTGTTGACGCTCTTCAGGATGGATGCGCTTGCAGGCTCCCTGACGAAGGTATTGCCGCTTCGATGCGCGAACAGGATGCGGGCGGTTTTGGGTTGGCCGAAGATGCTGAACTGGCTCTCGACAAAGTAGAGCGTGTTGCCGTCAGCACTGATCTCCGCGTCGAAGTTGACGATGCCCGGTTTCCCCAGCGAGACGCCGGGGACCAATTCGACGCCGCTGATGGCGCCATTCGCAAACTTGCCGCGGTACAGCGTGGACGCGGTTTGCGAGTAGCTGCGGTTGGACACGAAATAGAAGTTGCCGTCGCGATCCATCGACGGGACGCCCTCCAGATCCGGCGTATTCACCCCCTGAATCTCTCCGCGGTATTTGAAGCGCAGGTCGTCGACGCGTTCCGCCCAATGCAGGTTGGTGTTTACCTTTGGTTCATTCAGGTTATTAAAGAACAGGTATTTCCCGTCGCGGCTAAGGAAAGGCTCCATGGCGTCGCCGTTGTAGCCCTCGATGGTTACCCGCTGCGGGTTTTGAAACGCGTTGGAGGTGGGAATGGCAACCTCAGGGACGGACGAATGTCGGGAGCAGGCGGCCAGAACGAAAACAAATACCGGAAAGAATCGGGTGAGGGATCTGAAAATGCCGCTACTCCTGCTCCGCGATAATAAGCGGCCTGCCGTCGAGGATGATTGAGACAGTTCGTTACAGCGTGTCAAAAACATGCTTTGTGTCAGGGCACGACTTCAGTCGTGCCGAAAAGCGCAAGAATAGTGAGGGGTTTTAACCCCTGCGGGACGACCGATCTCAACACCACGGCGATTTCTGAAACACACTCTGCTCAATGCTCTTGTCGCCGCTGGCCATTGCATTCGATTTTAACCGGGTGGGTCGCGAAACACTCGGAATTAGCCATGGAAGTGCGGTACACTTCCGCAGCAGCCTTAAGTTCGCATCGCAGGATGCGAGATTCAGTCGGGTCGACGGGTCGCCGCGGTCTTCCCCAGGCCCGGATTGCGCGGCTTTCAACAACGAGTTTTGCTTTCATTGTGGGTTAAACTGCGAGGGTTCTGACCTCGGATAAACAATTCCATTTTTCGATTGAAAGGACATTTCATGCGAACCATTCAAGGAGTTGGCGCCTTCGGCGATTTAGTCAGGCAGATTCAGACTCAGCTCAATTCCCAGGGTTTCAATACCGGCGGAGTTGACGGGCAATATGGTGGAAATACTTCAAAAGCAGTCTCTGGCTTCCAGACTGGCCAGGGCACGAACGCTACCGGCACAGTCGACGACCAGACCTGGGCCAGCCTGATGCAGGCCCCTGTTCCGCCGGTAGCAATGCGATCGCTGCAGCTCACTGCCAGTTTCGAAGGGCATGGCTTTACGCTTGCTGTCGGCAACTTCGATGGCGCCGGGATCACCTGGGGCATCATCGGCTTTAACCTCAAGAGCGGAACCCTTCAGCAGATCGTTCTCTCCGTCAACGCCTCGAACCCGGAGGTCGTAACCCTGGCATTTGGAGCCAACGCTGCGCAGTTGCTGCAGGTAGTGCAGGACACGCAGGCGAACCAGATGGCCTGGGCAAATTCCATCACCGTTGGCGGCCGCTCCCTTGCCCAGCCCTGGCTGGGGATGTTTGCCGCCTTTGGGTCGAATCCCGTGGTGCAGGCCGCGCAGGTTGCGCTTGTGAATTCCAAGTACATGAACCCGGCCATCCAGTTGGCACAACAGTACGGCCTGACGAGTGAGCTTGGGCTTGCCCTGTGCTTTGACATCCGGGTGCAGAACGGCAGCATCAATGCAGCCGCCGCAGCGCAGATTGCCGCACAACAGACACCGGGAATGCCTGAGGCCCAGTTACTATCCATCATCGCCACAGCGGTGGGGCAAAACGCGAATCCGAATTATGTTACCGATGTTCTCTCGCGCAAGACGACCATTGCCACCGGGGCTGGGGAGGTGCATGGTGGGAATTATGTCCTGGTGAATTGGGGGCTGGAAGTGGATTACCAGGCGGCGGAGCTTACTGGCTCGTAGTTCGCTCGCTTCGCGAAGAGCCCAGATGTTCCCCAGCCATGAGTTCCGGGTCCCGGCACTTACATCTTTTCGATGTGCTGGAAGCCGCCTCGGGCGAGTAGAGAGCAGTTGCTGGGCTGCGTCCGGGTGGTCATCGGTTTGATTGTCAAGGGTGGATAGAAGAATGAGGGTGAAGGCTCGCGTGCCAAACCTCACACGCTCATTTGATGAAGTTTCCTGTCTTCACATCGTCTCTCGCTCCACTTCGGGCTCGCCCACTTTCCATTCACGGATCGCGAGTTATCTCTGTGCCACAAGTGAGTCCGGCTCGCTACGTTTCGAGGCGGTCCTTATGAATCCGTAAGAGGCGGAAGCACTGGAGAGCCTAGCAGCGCCACGGTCATCCAGCCAATGGAAGCACCGAGAAATGCTCCCGCGATGACGTCCGATACCCAGTGTTGGTTGGTGACAATGACCGCAGCACAGACGAGCCCTGCCAACAGCGCACAAGTCAGGCGTAAACGCGGCGCGATCAGCCAGATCGTCGCGACTATGGCCGCTGATATGGTCGCGGTTCCCGAGGGAAACGAGCTCCAATGCGGGCCGCCGTGGAGAAATCTGAAGCCGTAAAGACGATCCTCCACAAACGTGGGATCGGGCCATCCCCTGCCGAATACCTGTTTGAGAACAAACTCGGCGGCCAAGGCCCACATCGTGCTCCAGCAGCAAAGAAGAGGCTTTTGTGTCCAGGAACTCAGTTGACGGCCGGAGAGCAGCCGGAAGCCTGCACAGAACAAGAAAAGCAGCGCCCCTAAGGGAATCAGCACAATCGGCGCCATCAGACGGTTGATCCAATCCCACTGCTCAGTATGCCGCACATATGTGTCAAATACTTCTGCGGCTGGCCGGTCCACATAACCTATACACACAACGATTGCGATGGCACACAATGCCAAAGCGAGTAGCCAGCGGCGAAAGGCGGCGTGAGAGATCATTCGGATTCACAGAGACCGGGCAACAGTCTACATTTTATCCATCTGCCGGAAGCCGCCGGTGCCGATGATCATCAATGAGAAGAGAATGAAGTTGTAAGAGGCGTGGACCAGGACGCTAGCGGCCAGCGAGCGGGTGCTGAGACGCGCCCAGCAGAGCACCAGGCTGACACAGACCAACAGCACAAACGGGCCCAGCGCAAAAGCGGTTTGCTCGGCGTGCATCAGTGCGAAAGGCACGCTGGTCAGGATCGAGGCGACAATCATGGCGCGGATCGACCACTGGGGATGGCCGTTGGGGTCGAGCAGATGGATTGGCTGGCCGACGGTCTTTTCGGCGATCCAATCATAGGCCGTACAAAGGGACGGCAGCAGAAAACCTCGGAAAGCGATCTCCTCAAAAAGTGGTGCGAACGTGACCCCGAAGCCGAACAGCAGCCACGCCGCTCCGGGCGATTTGAACATTTTGTCGATGGGCGCCTCCTTGGTTTCCTGGAAGATGAGACTGTCGGCGAAGGCCAGGATGAAACACAGAAATGCCGCGCCGATGAGGCGCATCTTCAGATGCAGGGCGGTTGCGCCGTTCCATTGCAGGCCGGCAAAAAAGCCCTTGTGCCACACCAGCGGAAACAGCAGCAGGCACGCCAGCAGCGTCAGCAGGTATGTGGCGGCCTGGTTGCCCAGCGTGTAATGAATGTCGGTCATGGCCTGGTCAACCGAGGAGATGCCGAACATGTGGAAGTGGAGGGCGGACCAGGTGAGGACCAGGGCGCCGGCAGTCCCCGCAAAAGCCAGCACGCCGAGGATGGCAACATGGAACAGGTTCGGGATGCGCTCCGGCGCGATGACCTGGGGGTGATACCAGGTTTGAAACATGGGGGTTTCCGCCCCGGGGTGGTCGCTGAGCGCATCGAATCGGAGCGCCTGCGCCGGATCTTGGTCCGCGGCCAGTGGCTGATACGGCCAGGGTTCCAGTGGCCAGGTTTCCATTGGGTCTGGATCTGGGCTGGAGACATGCGCAGGGGATTCCGGTGGCGCAGCGGAGTCCTTATGCTCCAGGTCTAGTTCGGATTCGTGCTCCGGCAAGGTGCTCATGCAATCCCCGTTTTCTTCTGGCGGGGACCGGACGATGTGGGAGCAGACCCGTCCGGGGCCGGTCGCTTTGCTTTTGCGCGCGTGGAGGCTAGATCGTCTTCGGCTGGGGTGTTGCGCCGGGTGCGTTTGGGTTTGGATGCTGAAAGCTCGTTCCCTCCCATCCTTTCCGCAGAAGGAACTGGAAAGGGTGGAACACCCGCATCTGTGCTCAACTTGGAATCCCCGCCGATGGGAACGGTTTCAGGCGCATCTTCCTGGTCAACGGTCGTAAGGCGCCCGTTGCTCGATGCGTAATAGCGCGTGAGAAACTGGCCGGTATAGGAGCCGGGAGTTGCGGCAATCTTCGCGGGCCGGCCCTCGCCCACCAGGCGTCCTCCATTTTCGCCGCCTTCCGGACCGAGGTCGATGATCCAGTCGGCGTTGCGAATTACATCGAGATTGTGCTCAATGATGATCACCGAGTTGCCCAGGTCCGCCAGCCGGTGCAGCACCTCAAGCAATTTGCGCACATCGTCGAAGTGCAGGCCGGTAGTGGGCTCGTCCAGCAGGTAGAGTGTTCGTCCCGTCTGCCGCTTGCTCAGTTCGCGCGCCAGCTTCATGCGCTGTGCCTCGCCGCCAGAGAGCGTGGTCGCGCTTTGGCCCAGGTGCACGTAGCCCAGACCCACATCCACCAGCGTTTGCAGCTTCTGGCGCACCAGCGGCACATCGGTCAGCACCGTGAGCGCGTCTTCAATGGTCAGGTCGAGAATGTCGGCGATGGAGTGCCCGTGGAATTTTACGGCCAGTGTTTCCTGGTTGTAGCGGCGGCCGTTGCACACCTCGCACTGGACGTACACATCGGGCATGAAGTTCATTTCGATGCGCCGCTGCCCGTCCCCCTGGCACGCTTCACATCTTCCTCCAGTCACGTTGAAGCTGAAGCGGCCCGGCTTGTAGCCCCTCTCGCGCGCCTCCGGAAGCATGGCGAATAGGTCGCGGATGGGCGAGAAAACCTGCGTGTAGGTAGCCGGGTTCGAGCGAGGAGTCCGGCCGATTGGCGACTGGTCGATGCGCACCACTTTGTCGATTTGCTCGGCTCCCGTTAGCGACTCGTGCGCTCCGGGTTCCTCACGTGAGCCGTAGATTGCCTTAGCCAGCGAGCGGTACAAAATGTCGTTGATCAGCGTGCTTTTGCCGCTGCCGCTCACGCCGGTCACGACCGTCATCACGCCCAGTGGAACGCGAATGGTTATGTCCTGCAGGTTGTGCTCGCGCGCGCCGGTCACGGTAAGCCACTTGCCTGTAAGGGGGCGCGGCTTGGCGCGCTGCAGCATGGTCTCCGCGCCACAGAGATAGCGCCCCGTGAGCGACTCGTTGCATGCCATGATCTCCTCCGGCGTGCCCTGGGCCACCACGTAGCCGCCCAGCCGCCCCGCGCCGGGGCCGAGGTCCAGTACATAGTCGGCGTGGCGGATGGTGTCTTCGTCGTGCTCCACCACCAGCACCGTGTTGCCCAGGTCGCGCAGCTTTTCCAGCGCATGAATCAAGCGCATGTTGTCGCGCTGGTGCAGGCCGATGGACGGCTCGTCCAGAACATAAAGAACGCCGCGCAGCCGCGAGCCGATTTGCGTGGCCAGACGGATGCGCTGGCCCTCCCCGCCTGAGAGGGTGGCTGCGTTGCGATCCAGCGAAAGGTAATTCAGGCCCACTCCGCACAGGAACTCGAGACGCTCCACCACTTCTCGCCGGATGCGCTCGGCCACCAGCGATGCACGCGCCGTGAAGGTCAGGTTGATGGCTGCCGAAAGAGCGCGATTGAGTGGAAGCGAAGTAAAGTCGGCTATCGACAGGCCGCCAATTCTTACCGCCAGCGACTCGGGCCGCAGACGCTTGCCGCGGCAAACCGGACACGGCGTGGCAGACATGAAGTTCATCATGTACTCGCGATAGCCGTCGCTGCGTGCCCCATCGATCGAGTCGCGGAGAAAGCTCAGGATTCCGTGGAAGCCTGTGCGCGGCGCTTCGTTCTTGGGCGGCCCGTATACCAGCAAGTGCTGCTGGCGCGGCGGAAGCTCCTCAAAAGGGAGCTTGAGGTCGATCGAGTAACGGTCCGCGGCCAGGTGCAACAGCTTCAGCAGGTATTGCGAGGCGGAGCCCGGACCGAGACCGCCATCGAGCAGCGGCTTTGACCAGTCTGTGATTACCTTGGCCGGGTCCAGATCGTAGAGCGAGCCCAGCCCGTGGCACTCCGGACAGGCGCCGAACGTGGAGTTGAAGCTGAAGCTGCGCGGCTCCAGTTTAGGCACGTCGAGGCCGCAGTCCGGGCACGCCATCGAAGATGAGAACAACTGCTCATCGTGCCCCGTAACGGCGATAAGCGCGAGGCCATTGGCCAGTTGCAGCGCCTTGGCCACGGCGGTTTCCAGCCGCTTTTCAACCGATGGCTTGCCGGGGGCCAGCGGCGGTGCATCCGGCGCGGGCGCTTTCAGCAAAATACGGTCGACGATCGCTTCGATGGTATGGTTCTTGCGCCGGTCCAGCATCAGCGGCTCTGACAAGTCCTGCACTTCGCCGTCGACGCGGGCGCGAAAGCCCTGCTGATCCAGCTGGTCGAGCAGGTCTTTGAACTCGCCCTTGCGCCCGCGCACAATCGGCGCCATCACGGTTACGCGCTCACCGCGGCCCAGCTCAAGAATGCGCTGCACGATCTGCTCGGCCGTTTGCCGCGAGATCGGCTGCCCGCACTTGGGGCAATGCGGCGTGCCCACTGATGCGTACAGCAGGCGCAGGTAGTCGTAGATTTCCGTGATCGTGCCCACCGTTGAGCGCGGACTCCGGCTGGTGGTCTTCTGTTCGATCGAGATGGCCGGGCTCAGGCCCTCAATCGAGTCCACGTCCGGCCGCTCAATCTGGTCGAGGAACTGCCGCGCATAGGCTGAGAGCGTTTCAACGTAACGGCGCTGGCCCTCAGCATAGATGGTGTCGAACGCCAGCGAGCTTTTCCCGGAACCGGAAAGTCCAGTCACTACGGTAAGCGTATTGCGCGGAATGCGCACGCTGATATCGCGCAGGTTGTGCTGCCGTGCGCCGCGCACCGAGATGTGGGTAATGGGCATGATGGTTCAATTTGGGAACGGCGGGCGGTTCCGGCGAAGGTGGAGTGAGGTTAGTCACCGGTTTGAAACACCCTGGGGGTATTCTATTGGTCAATAGAAACCAGGGTCAACGCGGCGTGTTTTCTGCGAGAATCTCAAAAGACGGATTCCTGCCGATAAAGGGAATGCCGGAGTTGAACAATCGCTGTGGGTCGCCAGTTGAGGGCCAATTGAATCAAGGTGGGGCGATGACGGATCTGCTGAATTTGGCGATGTTGGTTTGTGCGGCGGTGGGCTCCATGGTTTTTGGAATCCTGTTGGCCTATGGAATTCTCCGCATCGGTTTCGCGCTGATGCGCCGCCCGGCGCGTGCAGCCGTGCTCAAGACGCAGCCTGAAGTGGCGCGGGCGCTCTGAACAGCAGTGGTTAGTGAACAGTTGTAAGTTGTCAGTTCTCTTGCCTTGCAGTTTGCCAGCGGGGTCGAATGGCTTGTTGCAGGTACCGGAAGGCTGACTTTGAATTTCAGAAAACTGACCACCGACCGCCACCCGGATAAACTGACAACTTAAAACTTACAACTTGTAACTTACAACTTGTAACTTACAACTGAAAATTAATTCTGCGGATTTGAGGGCGACGGCGGCGGTGGCAGCGTTTGCCCCGGCTGCCCATTCTGCTGGTTCTGTTCCAACTGCTGCCGGCGCTGCTGTATCTCCTGCATTCGTTCCCTGGGATTGATGGGAGCGCCGGGGTTGAAGCCGGGACGGTTCGGCACCGGGGATGGTTGTGGAGCCGCATCATCGGCGTCGGAATCCTCGTCGTTTGCGGTCGGTTGATTGCCCTTGGCGGCCTGGGCATCGCCGGCCTGTCGTGGGGTCAGCACGATCTCCCGCGGCGCTCCCTGACCCTGATCCCCAATCATCAGAACGTTGTAGCCCGAGCCTTGTAGCAGCTGTGAGAGTACATCGCGCGCCAGGCCCGGCCCGTATGCGCCAAAAACCCGCTGATCCGTTCCCAGTCCTTCCACCTTTGCGCCCGTGGCCGCCGAGAAATCGTCGAGGATCTGCTGCAGGCTTGAGTTTGCCGCCTGAATGCTGAGTCCCTGGCTGTCCCAGGTCACCGCCGCGTCCACCGGATGGTCGTTTGCCGGCCAATGCGGAACTTCCGCAACCGGCGCGGGAGCCTGAACGGGTACGGGAATTTCTAGCGGCGCAGGGGCGGCAGCGGCTGCGCTGGGCTTGGCATGGTGCTGAGCCGGTTTATGCGCCGGGGCTGGTGGCGTCGTGGTTGTTTGCGCGGCGGCGGTTGGAACGTCCAAAAGAAATGGGACGAACCACACCATCGCTGCAAGAACCGCAAATGCAATCGATCTGCGATTTTTGGCAGCCGTGCACGGCAGCGCAGCCGGCAAATCACGGCTTCGCGCTTGAGTCTCTAGGGCGGGTTGTGATTGCAGCCCGATCGGCTGGCGCATGGAATCCGGCTCTCCGGCCCGGCGGCGATAGCACTGGCTGCGTCCCGGTCGGCAAAAAGACCTCCGGACACCGCAATCGCTTACCGCTTCACTGTACTAGACTAACAGTGGCCCGCGGACGCTCACAATGCGCGTCTGGGGCAGAGAGGAAATGGCACGGGATGCGCCACTTCTCAAGGGTTTTCACGCTGGCGGCTTTGCTGGCCGCGCCATGCGCCGCCTATGCCGCCAGTTGTACATCGCAGGCTGAGCTGTTGCCTACGGATCGAAATGCGCTCGCTGCCGTTGGCGCGCGGCTCAGCGATGCCGTGTTACAGCAGAACTTCGACGCGCTGAAAACCGCCTTGCTCCCGGCCGAGTCCGGCGCGTGGGACGGGATTCACGATGCGGTCGAGTCTGCCGCGCCCCTGGTCAAGGGAGGGCAGGCGCAACTGAGGAATCTGTATCTTCTGGATGCCGCGAGCCAAAAGGCCACCGAGGATACGCAGTTCTTCTGCTCCGATGCCACCGGTGCGCTCACCGTCACCATTACCATGCCGGCGCTGCCTCCAGGACGCTATGCGGTGGTCATTGCGGATGCGGCGGGAGCCCCACTGGGCGGCCAGATGGGTATCATTCTGGCATGGGACGCCGCCGGCTCTCCGCAAGGTTGGAAGCTCGGCGGACTGACCGTGCGCCAGGGCGTACTCGGTGGGCACGATGGCGTGTGGTGGTGGTCGCATGCGCGCGAAGTGGCCAAAGCTGACCTTCCCTGGAGCGCATGGTTCTGCTATGACGCCGCGCGGTCGCTGCTGGTGCCGGTGGATTTTCTTTCCTCGCCAAATCTTGAACGGCTTGACTCCGAGCAGGCGCTGATCAGAAACTCGCCCCAGGAGGCATTTCCCCTTACTCTGCCTGACGGCGATCGCAATTGGAAAATCGACTCGGTGCGCCTGGACTTATCGCTGCATCAGGCCGACCTGGGCGTAACTTACGAGTCCACCGGAGTTACCGATCAGGCAGCGCAACATACTGAGGCAACTGCCGTCATGAGCGCGCTGCTGAAAGTGCATCCGGGTATTAGAGACAACTTTCATGGGCTCTGGGCTTACGCAATGAAGGATGGCAAGCGGACGCCGGTGATGGAGCTGCCGATGGCGCAAATACCGTAAAGGCAGTGGACAGTGGACAGGGAGCAGTGAGCAGTGGACAGTCAACAGCTAAGAAGTGAAATAGCGACTACAGCGCGTTTCATAGATGTCGCAATGTGTCAGGGCACGACTTCAGTCGTGCCGAAAAAGGGCCGCATAACAAGGGGTTTTAACCCCTGCGGCACGACTGCTTCGATTGCCGCGGACATTTTTGAAACACGCTCTAGTGATTAGTGGTTAGTCAGGAGGATTATGAACACACTGCCGCGAATTCTCGTGAGTCTTACGTTGACCGGGTCTATTTTTGCGCTCTATATTCCGCTCGCCATTGCTCAGCAGAAATCCACCGCCGACGCGGAACTGAACCCTCAACTGCCGCCCGGTTTGGACAAGCAATTCATGGATACCAGCGCCGATCCGTGCGTGAACTTCGCGCAGTACGCATGTGGGAACTTCCCCAAACTGTACCCGATTCCGGCCGACAGATCCGCGTATGGAACCGGCGCGCTCGTCGGCGATCATACAGACTATGCGCTGCATGCGCTGCTTGAAAAGACGCAGGCCAACGATCCTTCGCGGACGCCCAATGAACAAAAGATAGGCGATTTCTACGCAACGTGCATGGACAAGGACGCGATTCAAGCCGCCGGTCTGAAGCCGTTGCAAGCCGAATTCGACCATATCGCAGCTCTCAAGACCAAGGGAGAGTTGACCCGCCTTCTGGCCCACTATCAATTGATCAACGTGGCTGCTTTCTTCAACTATGGCGAGCAGCAGGACTTCAAAGACGCGCGCAAGCAGATCGCCGCCGTGGATCAGGGCGGATTGGGATTGCCCGAGCGAGACTACTACCTGCGCACCGGCGATGCCGCCGAGAAAACCAGGAAGCAGTACGTGCGCCATATAGCGAATATGTTGAAGTTGCTGGGCGAGCCGGATGCAGCTGCCGCGGCGGACGCACAAAAAATCATGCGGCTCGAGACCGCGCTTGCCAAGGTCTCAATGGACATTACCTCGCAGCGGGATCCGAAGAATATTTATCACCCAATGACGGTGTCGCAGTTGGCAGCGCTGGCGCCGCAAATCGCGTGGACAAGTTTCTTTGAAAGCACCGGCGCGCCCCCAGTGACCGAGCTGAACGTGACCAATCCGGATTTCTTCAAGGGGATGAACGCGTTGATTGAATCCACCGATCTGGACACGATCAAGACCTATCTGCGTTGGCAACTCATCAATGGAATCCCGGGCACTGCGCTGCCCACTGCGCTCGACGATGAGGACTTCGACTTCTTCGGGCGCTCGCTGCGCGGCCAGCCTGAGCAGCGTGCCCGCTGGAAGCGTTGTGTCCAGGCAACGGACGGTGCTTTGGGGGATGCGCTGGGCGAAGTGTATGTGAAGGCCTATTTTTCCGCGGAGAACAAGCAGAGGACGGTGCAGATGGTCCATGACATCGAAGCCGCGATGGACACGGAAATCGGCACACTCACATGGATGAGCCCAGAGACGAAAGTAAAGGCCAGGGAGAAATTGCACCTGGTCGCGGATAAGATCGCCTATCCGGATCATTGGCGCGACTACTCGGCATTGAAAGTGGTCCGCGACGACGCTCTGGGAAATTTCATGCGGGCAGTTGAGTTTGAGAGCCACCGCCAGTTGGCCAAGATCGGCAAGCCGGTCGATCGCGGAGAGTGGGGCATGGCGCCGGCCACCGTGGATGCGTATTACAACCCGAGCATGAACGACATCAACTTTCCCGCAGGCATTCTGCAGTCTCCGTTCTTTGATCCTGATTCAACCGATGCCGAGGTCTACGGGCATGTGGGCGGAATCGTGGGCCATGAGCTGACGCACGGCTTTGACGACCAGGGACGGCAATTCGACGGCAACGGCAATCTCGCCGACTGGTGGACAGCGGAGGATGCGAAAAAGTTTGAAGCAATGACCGACTGCGAAGTCAACGAATACGGTGGCTTCACCGTCGTCGATGAAGTGAAGATCAACGGAAAGCTCACCCTGGGCGAGAACACAGCCGACAACGGCGGATTGCGCCTGGCGTTCATGGCGTTGCAGGCGGACTTAATGCGCAAAGGCGTCGACATGAATGCGAAGGATTCGAGCGGCTTCACGCCCGCGCAACAGTTTTTCCTGTCGCATGGACAGAACTGGTGCGGGGAAACTCGTCCGGAGCAATTGCGCTTACAGGTGCAGACCGATCCTCACTCACCGCGCGCATTTCGCATTAACGGCGTGGTGCAGAACATGCCGGAATTTGGCCAGGCATTCGGATGCAAGACGGGCCAGCCTATGATGCCGGTGAATGCCTGCCACGTTTGGTGACGGCCTGACACATTACGAAGAGGAACGAAAGGGACAAGAACTTGGCGGCAATTATCGATCTGCGTTCGGACACAGTAACCAAGCCCACACTGGCCATGCGCGCGTCAATGGCGTCGGCCGAGGTGGGCGACGATGTCTACGGCGAAGACCCAACGGTGAACCTGCTGGAACGCCGTGCTGCGGAGGTCTTCGACCGCGAGGCGGCCCTGTTTGTGCCCACCGGCACCATGGGCAACCAGATTGCCATCCGGCTGCTGACCCAGCCAGGACAAGAGGTGATCGCCGAGTCGCGGGCGCACATTCTGGATTGGGAGATGGCGACCACGGCTGTGTTTTCAGGGTGCCTGGTTAGGGCCGTTCCAGCCGATCGGGGCATTCTGACCTGGACGCACATCGAGCCGGCGATATATGCCCGCGGCGCATTTCGCGCGGCAACGGGCCTCATCGAGATTGAGAATACGGCCAACCTTGCCGGCGGAAGTTGTACGCCGCTGGCGGTGCTTGAGGAGATTTGGGCGGGCGCGAAGGAACGCAAGCTCCCGGTGCATCTGGATGGAGCGCGGATCTTCAATGCATCGACTGCGCTGGGCGTGGGTGTGCGGGAGCTGACAAGCGGCTTCGATACCGTGATGTTCTGCCTGTCGAAGGGGCTGGGAGCGCCGGTGGGGTCCATGCTCGTGGGCTCCGCGCAGTTGATGGATCAGGCGCGGCTCTACCGCAAGGCCCTGGGCGGCGGAATGCGCCAGGCGGGCGTGCTGGCGGCCGCGGGACTGATTGCGCTGGAGCACGGGCCGGCTCGCCTGCACCAGGACCACGCCAACGCGCGGCTGCTGGCCGAGGCGCTCTCCCACATGGATGGCGTCGATATCGATCCGAACGCGGTCGAAACCAACATTGTCATCTTCAAGCTGACGGGACGGATGACAGCAGCAGAGTTGGTGGCGCGATTAAAGGCGCGGGGGATTCTGGCCACAGCTGTGTGTCCGGATGCGATTCGACTGGTGACCCATTTAGACGTGGACCGCGCCGCTTGCGTGGCTGCCGCCGAGGCGCTCACGGAAGAGATTGAGTCGGCTTTGATTGGAGCTAGCGTCAACTGAGCAATACAGAGCATTCTTCTCGGATTTAACGGTGTTACAAGGGAAATGAGTTTGGCAGCCAATGGGCGCCACGCAGCCCGTCGCACATGGATGCAAGCGACGACCCAGCCCTGACGGACACGTTTCCGGCAAAACAAATCCCTGGAGGATTCGACATATGATGAAAAAGATTGCACTGGCAGTTCTGTTAGCTATCACTCTATGTCCTGTGGCTTCGTTGGCGCAGGTTATTGTCCGCATCGGGCCACCGGCTCCCGTTTACGAGCGGCGCGGTCCGCCTCCTGGCGAGGGATATGTGTGGCAGGATGGCTATCACCGTTACGAAGGCGGCGCATACGTATGGACTCCCGGCCACTACGAGCGTCCACCGCATCCCGGCGGACGCTGGGTTGCCCATCGCTGGGTTCACCGCGGCGACCATTGGGAGATGCAGGAAGGGCACTGGCGGTAGATTGCAGCCGGTTCAAGAAAAGAGTGGGGCCTCGGCTCCACTCTTTTTCTTGCGGGCGGAGGAATGCGTTTCAGACTATTGACCATGTGTGATTTTTCCACAAGCACAGCAGACCACTTCACGAATTGGTGTTGCATCTTATCGAATGGCCGATTTATGAGATGGTTGGTTTGGCGCACGGTTGCGCAGGTCACACCAGCCTTGAAACGCAACTATTCCCGCGGAATCTCGTTCAGATGTACAACGGGCCGGACCGCAAGTGGAATTCCGGAAACTCAAAACCCCTGGAGGACACGATTCATCGTGAAAAAAATTGCACTGGCACTGTTGCTTGCTCTTACATTGATGCCTGCGGCGTCGTATGCGCAGGTTGTGGTTCGCATAGGACCACCGCCGCCCGTTGTTGAGCGTCGTGGGCCACCGCCGGACAGTGGCTATGTGTGGGTCGATGGATTTCACCGTTGGGACGGCGGCCAATACGTCTGGACCCCCGGCCACTGGGATCGTCCGCCTCACCCCGGCGCACATTGGGTTGCTCACCGCTGGGTTCGTGTGCACGACCACTGGGAAATGCGGGAAGGGCACTGGCGGTAGACTGCTGAACCAACAAATCCGAAGTGGCAAAAGGCGGGGCGCTGTCCCCGCTTTTTGTTTGCTCTTCAACAGATTATTGAATGTCGTTTGATCAGCTGATCTCGATAACATCCGTAGCCGCAGCCGCCGCAGCTTCAGCCCGCTCCATCACCTTTCCCGCAATCGCATAGAACTCCGCGGCCTGCGGGCTTTTGGGACCGGCAAGCGCAACCGGCAACCCGCGGTCGCCTCCTTCGCGGATGGCGGGAACCAGCTCAATGGATCCTAAGAACGGGACATTGAACTGCTTTGCGGTTCGCTCCGCGCCGCCACGCGAGAAGATGTCGATCTCGTGATGGCAGTGCGGGCAGGTAAAGTGGCTCATGTTCTCCACGATGCCAAGCACCTCGACGTTGACCTGTGCGAACATCTGCAGAGCCTTGCGCGCATCTTCCAGGCTTACGTCACTGGGCGTGGACACCACCACCGCGCCTGTCAGCGGGACCGTCTGCACCAGCGAGATCACCACGTCGCCGGTGCCGGGCGGCAGATCGACCACAAGATAATCCAGCTCGCCCCACTCCACTTGTTGCAGAAACTGGCGGATGATCTGATGCAGCATGGGGCCGCGCATTACCAGCGGCTTGTCCCCGGGAGAGATGTAGCCGATGGAGATGGTCTTTATCCCATGAGTCAGGTTGGGTTCGATGCGGTTGCCCGCCCCCACCTTGGGCGGCTGCGCCGAGCCCATCATCAGCGGGACATTAGGGCCGTAAATATCGGCATCGATCAGGCCCACGCGCTGGCCCATCCGGGAGAGCGCAATCGCCAGGTTCACGGCCACGGTGGTCTTGCCCACTCCGCCCTTGCCGGAGCCGATAGCTACGATTTTGGAAACGCCAGGCAATGCCATCGGAGAAGGCATATTCGGTGAATGAGCCATATACTTTGACTGCTCCTTTTTGAAAGCCTTTCTACAGCGTGAAAACTCTTCTACCGCGTGACTCAAATACATGCTTTGTATCAGGGCACGATTTTAGTCGTGCCGAAAAGTGCCTGAATAACGAAGGGTTTTAACCCCTGCGAAATGGACTCACCGAATACCGTCGCCATTTTTGATCCACGCTCTACTCAAGCATACCGTTGCAAACTCGCTCACGGCTCGATGGACGCCGCCTCTTCCATAGCTGCAGTCATCAGCTTAGCCTGTTTACGCCGAACGGACTCGGCCTCGCGGTGTTCGCGGCGGCGCAACGCACCTTCATAACGGCGAAATTCGTCGGGCGTCTCGGGCAGCAGTTGAGGAACCTTTTGCCGGCGGCCCTCCTTGTCGATGGCCACAAACACCAGGTAGGCGCTGGCCACATGCGCAACCTCGGCGGTCCGTGTGTTCTCAGCCCACACCTTTACGCCCACTTCCATGGATGTGTTAAAAGCGCGATTCACGCTGGATTTCAGTGTGACCAAATCGCCCAGACGCACAGGACCAATAAAGTCGATGTGGTCCATCGCTGCGGTCACAACGTGTGTGCGCGAGTGCCGGTAGGCAGCCATGGCGCCGGTCAAATCGATAAAGTGCATCAGCCGGCCGCCCAGCAGGTTGCCCAGCGTGTTGGTGTCGTTGGGCAGGATAATCTCTGTCATCTCAGACTGCGTGCTGGCCACCGTGCGTGCAGCGGGATTTGTTTCAGCGAGAGTCATTTGCCGGTCCACTCCATTTGCACAGCGCTTGCGCTGCGCTGGTCTCTCCCCGCCTGCGGCTACAATGGAACTGGCGGCGGACGGGCAGACCGGTTACGCAAGGCTTGCAGTTCCAGTTTCGGCAATCGCGGCCAATTACGCAAATCCCCAGCGGCCAGCTTTGGCCGGACAAGAGCAAAATGGACAAGATAGCAGGCCTCAAAGAGATTCTTGCGCTGGACCCCAAAAACAGCTTCGCCCGCTATGGCATTGCCATGGAACTGGCCAAACAAGGCGAGACCGCGGCGGCAATTGCGGAGTTCGACACGCTGCTCAGGGACGATCCCGATTACACGGCCGGGTACTTCATGGCCGCGCAGACTCTCTCCGCCGAAGGAATGACGGCCCAGGCCATTCAGCGCCTGAAGGCTGGAATAAGCTGCGCCGCGAGAAGAGGAAACCAGCACGCCCTCAGCGAGATGCAGGGCATGCTGGACGAACTGGATCGATAGGCTGTCTTTTGTTGCGCAGCGGGTGCGGCAGCGCACACAACTGCGCGACATGTCGCGATTCGACGCACCAACGGAATCCTTTTTTTACGAAATGCCATCTATACTGCAATTATGGTGAAATACTCCATCGTCGTCCCCTTTCACAATGAAGAGGAGAATGTCACCGCCTTGTACGCTCGCCTCAAGCAGGTGATGGAGCAGGTGGGCGACAACTTCGAACTGGTGCTGGTCGACGATGGCTCCAGCGATCGCACCTACAAGCTTCTCGAAGAAATAGCCGCCGTGGACAGCCGCGTGCTCGTGGTCAAGCTGCGCCGCAACTTCGGCCAGACCTCGGCCCTGGCTGCCGGCTTTGACCATGCCTCGGGCGAGTTCATCCTGGCCATGGACGGCGACCTGCAGCACGATCCAAACGACATCCCCGCCTTCATCGAGAAGCTTGAAGAGGGCTACGAAGTAGTGTCGGGCTGGCGCCGCGAACGCATCGACAACTTCTTCCTGCGGCGCATTCCCTCAAGCTGCGCCAACTGGCTCATGGCCCGCCTTTCCGGCGTGGACATTCATGACTTCGGCACCACCTTCAAGGCCTATCGCCGCGACGTGATCCAAAACATCCCTCTCTACGGGGAGATGCACCGCTTCATTCCGGCGCTCGCCAGTTGGTACGGCGCGTCCATCTGCGAGATACCCATCAGGAATGTGAATCGCGAGCGCGGCAAGAGCCATTACGGCATCGGGCGCACCTTCAACGTGCTCTTCGACCTGATGACGATTCGCTTTCTGCTCAAGTACATGAGCCGCCCGCTGCACTTCTTCGGCGGGTTCGGCGCACTGGGTATTCTGTCGGGGAGCATAATTTCGACGGTGTTGCTGGGCTTGAAGATCCTCGACCCGCGCCAGAATCTGATGGACGATCATGGACCAATGTTCGTCATTGGCGCAGTGCTGATTGTAGCCGGCATCCAGATGGTTGCCATCGGGTTGCTGGGCGAACTGCAGGTCCGCCACTATCATGCAGTCCAGAACCGCGCGCCGTACACCATTGACCGCGTGGTGCGCCTCTCTTCCCAGGAAGAGCAGGGCCTGATGCCGGAAGAGCGCGAAAGCGAGTTCTAGTTCCAACCCCGCGTGACTTTGTAAATCAACCTACAACCGTGGGTGCCCCTGGTCCCTCGCACTTGGGGACCAGGGAGACTACTAACTCACTCGGCCGCGGCAGCAGCAACCGCCTCACCGTACGAAGGCTTTGTATCAGGGCACGATTTCAAGGGCTGCGGAAGAACTCGCTTCGGACAGGCTCCGTATCAGGGCACGACTTTAGTCGTGCCGCAAAAGCCGAGAAGTGAAGTCGGGCTTTAGCCCCTGCGCCCATTCCACCCCAACAACACCCGCCTCCGCCAAAACTGCTGCATTTTGCAGAACAACTACTCATCTTCCGTCAATCCAACCCACATTAAAAACCCCATAGTAATGCAAGACAAATTCAATCGCACTAATCCTTCATTAGAATCCTCCGATAAACCACCTAATGCCGCGATTTCCTGCCCGGTTCGAAGCAAGGAGCTTCCATGCGTACATTAGGCGTACTTAACACTGGTTGGGCGATGCCACTCGCACGTCCGTTGCATTCTGCCGCGCTGCTCAGCGCCATAACACTCCTGCTCTGTCCCCCCGCCACCACTCATGGACAAAGCCAAAGCGCACTCGGCATTCCACCGGAACAGGCCCGCATCGTCAGCCGCGTAGATAACTCCGAACTGGCCACGGTCCGCGGCAGTACTCATCCAGCCGTCCGCAACGCCATTGACAATGGCCGCCTGCCTTCCTCCGCGCCCATGGGCGATATGATACTTGTGCTCAAACGCTCCAGTGCCCAGCAGGCCGCGCTTGAGTCCTTCAATGCGCAGCAGTACGATGCGGACTCGCCCGAGTATCACCACTGGCTAACGCCCTCGGAATTCGGTGCGGCCTTCGGTGTCGCAGTGAGTGATCTGCAAACAGTAATCGACTGGCTTCAGAATCAGGGTTTCACCATCGATGAAATTCCACCCTCGCAAACCAGCATCCGATTCAGCGGCAATGTGGGCCAGGTGGAGACCGCGTTCCACACCGAAATGCACTCCATCACTGTTGGTGGCAGAACGCACATTGCCAACGTCGCCGATATCAGCATTCCTCGTGCGCTCGCTCCCGTGGTCCTCGGCGTCAAAGCCTTGCACAACTTCTTTCCCACGCCAATGCATCACACCGTGTCCCCTCTCCACCGGAACTCTTCGGGCGAGTGGACGCCGCTCAGCGGGCCGGGGAGCCTTCCCATCGCAAATGAAGCAGGCTTCTCTCGAACGCCTCAAGACCCTGCTGCAATGCTAAGCCCGCGCCCGGAATACTCCGCCGACGGCTACCAGTTGCTCGTACCCTACGACATGGCGACCATCTACAACTACAAATCGCTGTGGACCGCCTCAACGCCAATCACCGGCACGGGCCAGACCATCGCGCTGGCCGGAACCAGCAACATCGTTCTAAGCGATGTGGCCACCTTCCGCTCAGCCACGGGATTGCCCGCCAATGTTCCCAAGGTCATCGTCACCAACTCCGATCCTGGAACGACCAACCTGCTCGACGACCGCTTTGAAAACACCCTCGATGTGGAGTGGTCGGGCGGAGCGGCGCCCGGCGCATCGATTGTGCTGGTCACATCCAGCCAGACCAGCCAGACCACGGACGCGCTCTACGCCAGTGAGAGCTACATCATCAACAACGATGTAGCCAAAATCATGAGCGTCAGCTACGGCGAGTGCGAGTTGGGAATGGGTACGGCCGGCAACCAGGAGTACGCCAACCTGTGGCAGCAGGCCTACACCCAGGGCATCGCTGTGTTTGTCTCCAGCGGCGACTCGGCGGCCGCTGTTTGTGACGATGGCTACTACAATCCCTCCACTGACTTTGCGGCGGAGTTCGGCCTCTCCGTAAGCGGCATGACCAGCACGCCCTATAACGTATCGGTCGGCGGCACCGACTTCAACTCCACCAGCGCCAACTGGGCCGCCACCAACAGCGGCGCGAATCTGTCCAACGCTGTCGGTTACATTCCCGAAGTGCCCTGGAATGACACCGTCACCAATCCGATTGTGATCAGTTCCATGAATAGCCAGCAACGTGTCACTTACAATGCGGAGCAATGGGCCAATTGGCTGCTGAAGAATGACGGGATTTACAGCGGCTACTACGACATGCTCATTCCGCCAGTGGGCGGCTCAGGCGGCGTAAGCAACTGCACCACATCGAACGGCAGCACCCCTGCATCGTGCTCCGCCGGCTATGCCAAACCCAGTTGGCAGGCAGGCGTTACAGGAATCGTCTCGTCCGACAAACGCACCGTGCCAGATGTTTCCTTCTTTGCATCCGCCGGGTTCCTGGGCGTTGCCTATTTGATCTGCGATACGCAGCCGCCAAACTACTCGAGCCCAATTCCGTGCACGTATCCCGCCAATGCACTGGACATGGCCGTGGGTGGAACCTCAGTGTCCAGTCCGGTGATGGCCGGAGTCATGGCGCTCATTAACCAGAAGGCTGGAACAAGCCAGGGCAATCCCAACTCCGCACTCTACGGCCTGGCAGCCAAGCAGACCTACGGGAGTTGCAGCGCGGAATCGACCACCAATTCAAGCTCTTGCTACTTCAACGATATCGATACCGGCACAATTGCGACGCCATGCTTCGGCGGCACAATCAATTGCACTCCGCAAACCGCCAGCGACACTCTCGGCATCCTGCCCGGCTATGCCGCAACAATCGGCTACGACAAAGCAACCGGCCTTGGCTCACTGAACGTTGCCAATGTGGTGAACGGCTGGCCAGGAGCGGTGCAGGAACCCGCGGGACCAGCAGTCAGCCTGTCGCCCAGCAGCCTTACATTCGCTTCCACTGCGGTCGGGTCTTCGGCAGCCGTACAAACAGTCAAGCTCACCAATTCCGGAGCAGCTTCCATGTCCATCTCCGGCGTCAGCCTCACGGGCGCCAACACTTCTTCGTTCTCGCAATCCAACACCTGCGGCACAACGTTGGCGGTCAACGCCTCCTGCACCGTTACGGTCACCTTCAAACCCGCCGCTTCGGGCGCGCTCTCGGCTGCGGTAAGCTTCGCCGATAATGCCGCCAACTCGCCGCAAACGGCCGCGCTCACCGGCACAGGCCTCGCAGCGAATACCCCTGTGGCCAGCCTGTCAGTTCCCAGCCTCACCTTTGCCTCCACCACGGTTGCAACATCGGCCGCAACCCAGGCCGTAACCCTGACCAATGCCGGTACGGGACCCATGACCATTTCCGGCGTCAGCCTCTCCGGCGCAAACGTCGCTTCCTTCTCCGATACCACAACCTGCGGCGCAACCCTGGCCGTCAATGCCTCCTGCACAGTTACGGTTACGTTCAAGCCCACCCTCGACGGCGCGCTGTCAGCTGAGATTGTCTTTGCCGATAACGCCGGCACTTCCGGGCAGACTGTAGCGTTGAGCGGCACAGGAGCGCCTTCGAGCACCGTCGCGGTCAGCTTATCGCCAACCACCCTCAGCTTCCCGTCCACCGCCATTAACGCAGCGTCGGCT
>Ga0302275_10000753_pt1 | contig 35831 bp, 24 predicted proteins | sample III_Bog_N2_2_FD_200229 | JGI IMG/M metagenome (GOLD analysis project Ga0302275, IMG submission 200229) | Peat permafrost microbial communities from Stordalen Mire near Abisko, Sweden - III_Bog_N2_2 | ecosystem: Environmental > Terrestrial > Soil > Wetlands > Peat | place: Sweden: Abisko... | reverse complement strand
TATTCACCAGCTTCTTCGGCCTGAACATCGCATCCCGGATGTCAAGGTAGAGGGTGCGAATCTCATCGGTATATTGAATCAGATCGGAAACAGTAAGCTCCCGGTTCTTCTTTGCGATTTTCCGCCGAAGTTCTGTACGAAGTTCTACAATCTCTGCCTTCCGATCGGGCGGAATCATGCGCGGCCCGAGTCTACCCAGCGTGGCCACTTCGGGCAGCTTCCAGATTTGTCCATAGAGCAAGTCACCTGGCCGCATTCCTCTCGATCCGGAATGCTCCTCTACATCCGTTTCTTCGCCAAGGAAAACGTCGCGCAGCACGACGCCGTGGCCCGGATTGCATCGGATCACCTCATAAAAGCTGATCGGTTGCGCTATTGCCTGGTGAAGAATCTGGAGCTCCAGTTCAGACAAGCGGCTGCCGAACTTCTCGATATATGTCCGCAGAATCAGTCCGGGCCTCGGCTTGCCGGAGCGGCGCCTGGGGGGGCTGTCCCGATCCCAGTCGAAGATCAGGTATGGATTGAAGATGCCCTCTTCACTCTCGTACTTGCTGATCGGATCGGGAAATGGAACCTGGTTGAAGTCCGCCCAGGCCAGCAGCAGGTCGTCCTCAAGCTCCCGCGCGGCCAGCTTCAGTAATGCGGGCGTAAGCCTGTCCGACGCGTCGCGCTGGCGGCGCCAGGGGGTGTCAACTTGTGTCGGAGGCGCCCATGTCTTCGTCAGGCAGCAGTGCTTGTATTTCTTGCCGCTGCCGCAAGGACAAGGGTCGTTTCGGCCAGCTTTTTCGGGCGAATCCGTATGCATGATGGCGATATTATCGTGCATCGGCGAGTGAATCGCCTGGCTACGATCTGTGGAATATTGGGATGAAATTCAATTCTTGGCGTGGATCAAGGCCAGTCGAGTCTTCTTAACCTGATTCTGGCATCCTGGCCGCAGGGTCAACTCGTGCATAATCGAATAACGATGGCCCTTTTGTGGAATCCCGAGAGCTGGTCGCAGCGCCTGGCGGAGTTGGAAGCGCAATCCGGCGACCTGAAAGAGGCGCCCCTGCGGCGCGATGTGCGTTCGCTTGGCACCTTGCTTGGCGACGTGTTGCGTGAGCAGGCCGGCGAAGATCTGTTTGCCCACGTTGAGGCGCTGCGGCAGGGCACCATCCGCAGGCGAGACGCTGAGGCCCGCGGCAGCGACGAAGAAGCTGCACGCCACGCCGCCAACGCGTTGGAACTGGTACACTCGCTGCCCGTGGAGCGCGCCATCCTGCTTACACGCGCCTTTGCCTTCTATTTCGAACTCATCAACCTGGCGGAGACAAACCACCGCAAGCGCCGCCGTATTGCACTCCGGCTCAGTGGTGGGGCTGCACGGCAGCGCGGCTCGCTGGCCGGCACTCTTTCTGAAATGCGCCGCGTAGGCATCAGCGCCGAGGAGGCTCTGGACTGGTTGCGCCGCGTGCTGATCGTCCCGGTCTTTACGGCCCATCCTACTGAAGTTGCGCGCCGCTCCGTCATGTTCAAGCGGCGACGCATTGGCGACTTTCTCGCCACGCTCGATCGCATTCCTGTGCCCGAACAGGACCTGGCGCGCCTGGAGCAACTGGTGCTGGCCGAAATCACGAGCCTCTGGCAGACCGACGAAGTGCGGTCGCGGCGGCCTACGGTTTACGACGAAATCAAGATGGGGCTGGACTACTACGACGTCTCCATCTTTGAAACGCTGCCTAGCCTCTATCGCGAAATCTCCTTGGCGCTGCACGCTTCCTACGGTCTGGAAATCGATACTCTCGCGCTGCCGCAAGTGCTCCAGTTCGGCTCATGGATCGGCGGTGATCGCGATGGCAATCCCTTTGTTACGCCGCAGGTTACGCGCGACTCGATTCAACTCGCACGCGGACATTTGCTGCTCTATTACCAGCGGCAATTGCAGGAGATCATCGACCTGTTGACTACCAGCGCACAGCAGCGGCCGGTGAGCGATGCGCTGCTTGCACGGCTTCAGGCTTACGTGGCGCAGGTGCATACGCCCGAGGCGCAGGTCTTCGGCGAGCAATACGAGTTTGAATACTATCGCCGCTTTGTAATTTGCCTCAAAGCCCGCGTTCATCGCACCATGGAGCATCCCGGTCCCACCGGCGCTCGCCTGCCTGTAACTTCGTACACCCTTGCCCAGGGGCAGGAAGAGCTTGCGCAGGTGCTGCCCACCTACTGCTCTGTCGAAGAGTTGTTGGATGACCTTGAGGTTTTGCGCGCATCGCTTGCCGAAAACCGCGGCCTGCGCATCGCGCGCACGCTGATCGATCCGCTGATACTTCAGGTCCGCACCTTCGGGCTGCATCTGCACGCGCTGGATATTCGCCAGCACGCCCGCGTACTCGCCGCGGCTTTGCAGGAAGCAATTTCCGACACCATGGGCGCCTCTCTGCCCAGCAGCCTTTCCGCGGAAACTTCGAGCGTTCTGGAGACCTTCCGCGTGGTTGCGGAAATCAAAGAAGGCTGCTCGCCGGAGGCCATTCGCCAGTACGTAATCAGCGGCGCGGCAACGGTTGAAGATGTGCTGACCGTTGTCCGGCTTGCACGATTGGGCGGTGTGAAGGTGGAGGGTTATGGCCGGGACCCAGGGCTGATGCCGGTGCCGCTTTTCGAGTCGATTGAAGACCTGCGCAATGCTCCCGCAGTCTGCCGCGCACTGTGGTCCCGGCCTGACTATCGCAAGCTCCTGGCCACGTGGAACAACTGGCAGGAAGTGATGCTGGGCTACTCCGACTCAAACAAAGACGGCGGCATGTTGACCAGTACCTGGGAGATATTTCGCGCGCATCGCGATCTGCACGAGGTGGCCCGCGAAGCCGGTGTGAAACTGCGGCTCTTCCACGGCCGCGGAGGGACAGTGGGACGCGGGGGCGGCCCCACCCATCGCGCCATTTTTGCGCAGCCGATGGACTCCTTCGATGGCCAGTTGCGCATTACCGAACAGGGCGAGGTGCTGAACTTCAAATACGCTGACGAAGTGCTGGCCGAGCGCAATCTCGAACTCATGATTGCCGCATCGCTCGATGCCCTGGCGCGTCCCAACGCGCGCGATCCCAAGGGCCATTTCACCGGCGTCCTGAAACCCGAATGGGAGGCTGCTCTGAACCGGCTTTCCGATCTGTCTTACGGCTATTACCGCGAACACATTCTAGAAGACCCTGGCGTGCTCACCTACTTTGAGCAGTCAACCCCGGTGGGCGAGCTTGAGAACGCCAAGATCGGCTCGCGCCCCTCGCGACGCAAAGCTTCACCTTCGCTCGCTGACCTGCGCGCCATTCCCTGGGTATTCGGCTGGACACAGTCGCGGCTGCTGATACCGGCGTGGTTCGGAGTGGGATTTGCGTTTGAGGAATATCTCACGCAGGCTGGGTCGCTGGAGCTGCTGCAAACCATGGCGCGCGAGTTTCCTCTCTTCATCGATCTTCTGCGCAATGTGGAGTTGGCGCTCGGCAAGGTCGATCTGGCGACAGCGCGGATCTACTCCTCGCTGGTTGAGGATGCCGGCCTCCGCGAGCGCATTTACGACCTGTTCGACGGCGAGTTCCACCGTACCGTGCGAGCGCTGCTGGCAATCCTTCAGCAGAGCGAACTGCTGGAGAGGAATCACGTGCTGGCCAACTCGATCAGGCTACGTAACCCGTATGTCGATCCGATGCACCTAATCCAGGTGGACATGCTGCGCCGCAAGCGGGCGGGCGAAGACACGCCGGAGGTGAACCGCGCCATTGCGGCAACGATCAGCGGCATTTCGGCGGGGCTTAGAAATACCGGTTGAGGCGGACCAGGCTCTAATTCAAGCCTGCCTCTATTGGTAGCTGCGGCTCGAATGCGCTCACTCGACTCTTCTCACGGGCATCGGAGGCACAGGCCTCGTCCCATACTCGGCCAAGCCCAGCCGGTAATGCCAATAGTGCCACGAACGAGCATCTAACTGCCCGGCCTCTGCGCGCTCGAGCACTCCTCGCAAATAGTCTTCGCCGGTGGTCTCGACCATCCGAGTCAGGTCTTCGAATGTGCCCAGATTCATTACCTGCGCGGCTACACGTTCGGGATACTCCATGGCTTCGTCAGGGGTCTTCCACCATACATAACGCGCTGCCAGGCGGCGCAGACAGCCGAGCGCCTGATCGGTCAACTGCGGCGGTGGCTTCAGCACTTCCATGCCGTCTGCTCCTGCCTTTATTTTGCCAACTCTAAGAAGAAACACGGACTCTGGCAGAATCACGGCTGGCCGGGTCGAAGATGCCGTAAGGTCGTCTACGCCACCGGCCTGCATTCCACTGCGAAGTAGCCTGATGGTTGCTGCCCCGCTGCAACCACCACAAGCCCGCTCTGCTGCGCGATTGAGCGAAACTCGGTGATTGACCTGTCTTTGCCTCCAACCATCAGCATCGAGATTGGGAATCCATGCCGGGCGCAGTCTGCGCTCACGCTCTTTAGGATGACCACTCGCCCAGCGGGCCGGGCCGCCTCGGCGCATCGGCTCAAAAGGGCTACGGCTTCTGCATCTGCCCAGTTGTTCAGTACGCCACGCAGCAGATAGATGTCCGCGCCGGGCGGAAGGGGATCAAAGAAGCTTTGTGCAACCGCTGTCACACGGTGCTCTACGCCTGCCGTGCGAAATGTCCCCGCGGCCCGCTCTACTGTCCGTGGTAGTTCGACAAGGACGCCGCGAACATTCGGGCGCAGTTCGAGAATCGCGGCCAGCATGGCGCCTGTTCCGCCGCCGACATCTACCACGGTTCGCACATCTTCCCAGCCGCCGGTAATCTCAAAGTCGCCGGTGAAGTTGCCGTGGCCTCGTGGCCCAATCAAGGCGTCAAAGCTGGCGGCAATCTCTGGATGAGCTTCAAGATCTTCCCAGAAGGGCAGGCCAAAGGCTTCGTGATAGGCGGGAATTCCCGAGCGCACGTAGCTCAGCAGGGTTCCCCAGGCGCCGGCCATGCGGCCGCCGATGCCGTCCAGATCTAGGCCAATCAGGAGAGCGGGTTCAAGCAATCCGCGGGCTGGTTCGTTCAGGCGAAACTGGCCCGGACTCGGTTCTTCAAACAAGCCCTTATCTACCAGGAATTCCAAGACGCCGCGCAAGACGCCACTGTCGCATTTGGCTGCCGCGGCAAGCTCATCGATATCCGAAATCCCGGCTTCCATTTTGTCGGCGATGCGCAGGGTGGCTACGACGCGGATGGACCACGGCAGCGCAAGATCAGTCATATCCCACAAATTCATCGGTGCTCACTCTTATCCCTTGGAAGTTCACTCGCCGCTGATCGGCCGGCCAATCTCCCAGTGGTGGCCGAATGGATCGACGACGCGGCCCACCCGCCAGCCATGGCCCTCGCTTACCGGGTAGACCTGGGTTGCGCCCGCCTTCAATGCGCGCTCAAACATCGCGTCTGGATCGGCAACCGTCAAGATGATTCTGACCGATGAGCCGCCAATCGATTCCGGGCTGAAGTTGAAATGCTCAGGCGATTCGTCGACGACCCAGAACTCGGCTCCATCGACAGAGAGTCTTGCCACCACGCTGCCGCCGGGGTCCTCAAGGCGATAAACCTCGATCGCCCCGAATGCGGCTTTGTAGAACTCGACTGTCTGGGCGCTATTACGGACAGACAGCCAGGGAACGATCGAAGTTGAGATCGGGGCCAGTCCTGTAGCATTCATGTCCATTGAAGTCTCTTCCTTTGCTTCCCATTACCGCATTGCAAAATGGACGCCAATATGCAGAGCCATAGCCAGTCCCGTGGCCAGAATTCCCGCCGCGACAGGCCCTTTCTTCCGCCACAGCAATACGGTCGCTACCACAAAAATCGCTTCCGGAATTGCCATCACAGCCAGCCAATAGGCCCACCCGGAGTGTTCCAGCCCCAGCCCTGGAAACAGAATGCTGACGATGCGTAGACCAGCGAATAAGCATCCGACCAGCGCCAATGCAGATAGGATACCCAACCCAACTCCAAGCGCCTTTTTCCCTGTGTTGTTCATCCCTGCCTCCTGATTTCCGTTTTGAAATAACCACGTACGCCACACAACCGCCGCGTGGCGCAGAATAGCCGTCGTACTCCCCAAAGCCCAGAAAAGTGCCGCCCAGTCGCCTTCAATAAAATCCAACTCTCGAAGCATGGCGGTGGCCCATTCCCGGCTCACGTCAGGAACCAGGCGCACGGCGGCCCTCAGCAGCGTTGCGGCCAAAGTCCGCGGCGCGCCCATCAGATCTTCACCAGCCCCTGAGGCACCAGTCCGAGCGCAACCTGGTCAAGGCCGCCGCTCATGTGGGCCATGACGGTGGCCCTGGCAAACCGCAACCCCTCCGGCGTAAACCGGTACATGTGCCGCGGAGGCTTGCCGGGCTCAGCCTGCTCCCACTTGGTCTCCAGCAGCTTTCGCTCCGCCATCCGCATCAGGATCGGATACAGCGTGCCCGACTTCAGCCCCGTAACGCGGCTCAGGTCGTAGCCGTATTTCCAGTCTTCGGTGCGATCGAGAAAAGCATCCAGAACCAACAGCGTTTGTGGGGACAATCGCAGCTTCATTCGACAAACTCTACATATGTAGAGTTGTACTGTCAACAATTATTTCCCAACTTCTTTTCCGGACGCGACTTACCCTGGACCCCTCGTCCCACACCCAGCGCACTCTCAGAACAATCGCGTCTCCTCTCCCTCTTTCTTGCGTAACCCCTTGCAATAGCGTGCTTGCGGGACTACTCTGTTTTCATGCGTCGATGTCGCTAACACCGTTCTGGTGCAATGCCCGATGCAAACGTGCGCTTTGTTTGCGCCCGCTTTTTCCCGCTTGACAACTCCAATTCACCCAAAATCGATTGCACTTCAATGGCCGGGGCCCATTCGCCCCAAAAGAGGAGATTATTATGGCGCGCATTGCCGCGGATGTAACTGAAATCATTGGCCATACCCCGCTGGTACGGCTCAATCGCGTGGCGGCTGGCCTGCCCGCAACCGTTCTCGTGAAGCTGGAGAGCCAGAACCCCCTGGCGAGTGTCAAAGACCGCATCGGACTGGCGCTCATCGACGCTGCGGAGAAGGCCGGCAAGATTACGCCCGGCGAGACCGTTCTGATTGAGCCCACCAGCGGCAACACCGGCATTGCGCTGGCATTTGTGGCCGCCGCCAAGGGCTACAAGCTGATCCTCACGCTGCCGGAGACAATGAGCCAGGAGCGCCGCGCCGTGCTGCTGGCCTTTGGCGCCGAGATCGTTCTCACTCCCGGGCCCAACGGAATGAAGGGAGCTATCGCCAAGGCCAACGAGATTCTGGCCAAGACGCCCAACGGGTTCATTCTGCAGCAGTTCGACAATCCGGCCAACCCCGCCATCCACTACGCCACCACTGGCCCGGAGATCTGGGACGATACCGATGGCAAGGTCGACATTCTCATCTCGGGCGTGGGCACGGGGGGCACCATCACCGGCGTGGCCAAGTACATCAAGGAGCGCAAGCCGGAGTTCAAGGCTATTGCTGTTGAGCCCGTGGATAGCCCTGTGCTCTCCGGCGGCAAGCCCGGACCGCACAAAATTCAGGGCATCGGCGCTGGATTCATTCCTAGCGTTCTCGACGTGAGCCTGATCGACGAGATCATTCAGGTTACGAACGATGAATCCATCGCCGCTGCCCGGCAGTTGCCCCTTGAGGAGGGGCTGTTTGTAGGCATCTCCTCTGGAGCGGCTGTGTCGGCAGCGCTGAAGGTTGCCGCGCGTCCGGAGAACGAAGGAAAGCTGATCGTCGCCATTCTGCCCGATTTCGGTGAGCGGTATTTGTCCAGCGTGCTGTTTGACTCGCTGCGCCAGAAAGCCCTGGCGCTGCCCACCGAAGCCATCGCGGTGTAACGGTCTGATCAAGTGGCCGATCTGGGCCCAAGATGCCCCCGTGCCCCATCCTTGCGGCGTGCTTCTGTCGCAAGGGTGGGAAACCAAAGGCCCCGATAAGCTACTGTTAACGGAAGCCCTTCCTTTTCATGTCTCTCTACGCTCGCATCCGCGAAGATATCGACTCCGTTCTGGAGCGGGACCCTGCTGCCCGCTCCCGGCTGGAGGTCTTTTTCTGTTATCCGGGCCTGTGGGCTGTCTGGTTTCATGTTGTTTCCCACTGGCTCTGGGGCGCAAACCTGCTGCTGCCCGCTCGCCTCGTCTCGCAGGTTGCCCGCTTCTTTACCGGCGTCGATATTCATCCTGGCGCACTCATCGGCCGCCGTCTCTTCATTGACCATGCAACCGGCGTGGTCATTGGAGAAACCGCTATTGTCGGCAGCGATGTGACCATCTACCAGGGCGTCACCCTGGGGGGAACCGGCAAGGGCCACGGCAAGCGGCACCCTACCGTTTGCGACAACGTCTTCATCGGAAACAACGCCAACGTGCTTGGCAACATCACCGTTGGCGAGAACTCCCGCGTTGGCGCCGGCTCAGTCGTGCTTTCCGACGTGCCTCCCAACTCGACGGTTGTCGGAGTCCCCGCCCACATCGTCTACCGCAACGGCCAGCGCGTCCTCATCACCGACCCCCACGATGTGAAGGACCCGCTCTCCGACGCGCTTATCGCTCTCTCGGCGCGCGTGGAGGACCTGGAAAAATCCCTCCACGTGGCAGGCGGCCCGCCTAGCCCCGTTGAGCCATTCGCCGCCGAGGCCGCCGAGCGGGAAGCTTATCGCGAAGACCTTGAACGGCTGCGCGAGTATGTCTCCATGGGTGAAGGGATCTGAATCCACCTTAAGAGAATAGGGATACTTACTCGACGCCACCAGCGCAAGGTGGAGGGTACGAGGTCATGGACGAGGATTTTCCGTGCGAAACGTCACGCTGAGAACCGGAAAACCCAGAATAGGCTCCTCTTGGCGCGGCCAATTATTTCTCTTTGACAAGCCGAAGGGACCGAATTATTCCTCCCGCTCGGGTTACAAACTGCTGGCAGTCGTCCTGATCTTCGAATTCCTGCTGCGGCCGCTCTCCAGGATGGGAGCGAAGTGGCTGGGCATAGCAGGGCGGCCTTGGTGGATGCTGCTCGAGATGAGTCTCTTGACGGGGTTGGCGTGCTGGTTCGTGATCAGGTTTGCAAGAGTGCCATTGTCACAATTGGGACTGTATTCATGGCTTCACTGGTCGCCGACGGAGAAGTTTTTTCTGCCGCAAATCGTATCCATAACAGTTGCCGTGTTTTCTTTCTTTTCGTGGACGGACCTGAAAGCTTTGTGGATGCGCCACGACCTGTGGCTGATTTGCCTGTTCGTCTTCGTGCCACATATGATCTGGGGGTTTTATCAGGAGTTGTTGTATCGCGGGGCACTTCAGACCGAGCTTGTGCGACGATGGGGACCTCCGACCGGCATCCTGGTCAGCAACCTAGTCTTCACATTCGGACCTCTGCACGCTTACCACTTCTCCGCAGTGCGCGTGCATCCAACGCGCCTTTGGATATTTGCGGCGATATTTGCCATCGGCCTTTATTTCGCGATCCTCTTTCGGCGTTCAGGTAATCTCTGGATTGTGGGGCTCCTCCATGGTCTTGGCGACTGGTTCATCGACGGGTTGGAGCAGGTTGCTCGAATGGCGAGGTAACGGAAGTTTTGAAACCCTCGTTGCCAGACATTCCATGAGATACCCAAGGCGATCGCACCTTGGAATGCGAAAAGGCAATCGGTCGCGCTCGCCGGCTGCATGATCCGGCAACGTTCCGGTGCTAAAGTTGTTGGGTTCCCATTTTTTTGACCGGGGTTTAGGTTCTTGCTGGTCTTTCGCTCGCTGCTGGTTGCCCTTCTCGCATTGCCCTTGGCCGCTCCCGCGACTACACGCGTTCAGGCTGCGGCTGTTCCTGAGGAGCTGAAGTCCACCGCGTTTACCGTCACTGTCAACGGCCAGCCTGTCGACGTGGCCCATGCCGCAGCCAGTTATGACTGGGTCTCCTTTGACATTACCGGCCCTGTAGACATTGCCATCACTGCGGCCGAGAGCGGCTTTTGGGACCATGGCGTCGATATCCAGCCTTGGAGGCTTGGAATCCGGCCTGTGCGGAGAGGGCAGACTATCGACTTTCACCTCGCGGGCCCGGCCAAGCTCTCCATCTCGCGGCCGGGAGACTTCCTGAATCACGCGTCGATGTTGTTTCTGTTTGCAGGCACGCCGCCACCACCACCGCCCGCCGGCCCCAATGTCCACGTCATTCCGGCTGGTATTCACCGCGAGAGCATCAACCCCAAGTCCGGCGAAACCTACTACCTCGCTCCCGGTTCGTTCATCTTCGGCAGCCTCAACCTCTTCAACGTCGGCGGGGTCAGGATTTTGGGCCGCGGGACGATCGTTTACGAGGGCTCGCAGGACCCCAACACCGACGAAGGCTGGATGCAGAAGCCCGATTGGCACTGCATTGGTTCCCTTGAGGCCCGCAACGTCCAGATCGACGGGCTCACCTGCATCGTCCGCGCCCGCACCTGGTCTATCCAGATGAAAGATTCCAATGATTTTACGTTCGACGATCTGCGGGTAATCGGCGGCAACCCCGGCAACGCCAACCAGGATGGTATGGACTGGCTGGGCGGCGGCGACACCATCGTGCGGGACGCATTTATACGCGCGTCGGACGACGATCTCGCCATGGAGGGGAACTGGGACGGATACACCGACGAGGAGATACTGCTCCCCGGCCATGACGTTCAGGACATCCTCGTGGAGCATAGCGAGCTCTCGACCAGCATCTCCAACGTCGTTCGCTCGGGCTGGCCGCGGAAGACCTTCAACTCGCGCAACTTCACACTCCGGGATTCAGACATTCTTCATGCCGGCATTGGCGCCTGCGGGCAGACATTTGGGCTGCTCGGCTTCTGGGGTGCGGACGGCGCCAAAGGCGACCACTCCAGCTATACCTTTGAGAATCTGTTTCTTGACAACTGGTACTCGCTGGTCCAGGTTGAGCGCACCGAGCCAGCCCTGCACGGTTTCACTTTCCGCAATATCTGGGCACTCGACCAGCCCCCACTGGCCGATTCCACGCTTACCGGCCAGGTGGCCGAAGTGGTATTCGACAACGTGAAGTATGGCCAGACCCGCGCCGCGGCCGACGCCGACCTGCCTCTCATTACCTCAAATGGCGCTCAGCCGCCGGTGTTCACGCCCACCCACGACCCCATTGCCGCATTCACCTTCGATCCGCCGGTCTTCGCCCCAGGCCAGAAGGTTACCTTCACCGCGCAGGATTCTCACGGGGCGCGCTACATCTGGTTGTTTGGCGACGGCGCCCAGGCAACCGGACGAAGCGTGAGCCACAAATTTCCCGATGCCGAGGGGACCGAGCTGGATGGGGCGTCAAGAGGCGCCGGCAGATTCAGGGTGTTGCTCCATGTGGAGGACAAGGCGGGAAAGCAGGACTGGGCTGCGCAGGGAGTGGTGGCTGTAGCCAAATGGCACGGCGACTCGAACTCCGCCGCCCCAATCGTTCCCGGCCTTACCTGGCAAATCTATCCCGGAGTCTGGACGGAGTTGCCGGACCTGACGAAGCAGCACGCTGTCTTCAATGGCGAGTCTCCGAACCTCCACGCCGACCCACAGGGCTTCACCCGCTACGCTGCAGTTTGGGATGGGCTGATTGATATTCCCGCCGATGGGGGTTACACCTTCCACCTGCTTGACCGCGACGGTGCTCGGCTGGTGGTTGACGGCATTGAGGTTGCGAAAACCGGACCTCCGTTCGCGCAGGTCTGCGGTTCCGCGGGCAACGCGATGCGCTACGACCGGGGTTCATTGGGCCTCCGCGCCGGCAAGCACACGCTTCATCTGGAAGGCCTGCACTCGGTGAGCCAGGGTGTGCCGCGGCTGCTTTGGGAAGGGCCTGGACTGCCGCTAACCGCGGTCCCACCTGCCGCATACAGTCATCCGCGGCAGGATTCGGTGAAGGCAGGGAACAGGGAATAGGGAATAGGGACTGGAAAACCAAGCCGCATCCGCTTTGCGGGTAATTCTGAGAAGGGTGTACCATTACTCCCATGGCAAACTATCGCGTCGTTCTCCGCCACTCCGAGGAAGGTTACAGCGTCTCGTGCCCCGGTCTTCCTGGCTGCTGGTCGCAGGGAGCAACCGAGGAGGAGGCCCTCGTAAACATTCAGATCGCGATTCAGGAGTATGTTGCGGCGGCTGAAGAATTGGCGCGTAATGATGACAGCCGCCTTGTCGAAGTCGGGATTGGGTAGACTGTGGATTCAACGTCTGGCAGTTTGGCAGCGTACAAGCGGTTGTCGATTATTTTTTCAAAGTGATTCCTGTATTTGTTATCACTAATCATCACTAACAAAGACTAATAAGCACTGACAAGGACTATAACCTATTTTGATGCAGTGGCTTAGAATTCATGCGATCTTGACGGATGTATCGAGGCAGCGGATGATTAATCCAGAACTGCTGAGGTAACTCGTGTCCAAGTTGCCGGGTATCAACCATCTTCGAGCCGTCGCCGCGCTGGAAAAAGCAGGATTCCGCGTACTCCGCCAAGGCGCGCACATCGTCATGACGGACGGGACGCGAATCCTGACGATTCCACGCCACAATCCAATCAATGCATTCACCATGGGCGGCATCGTCCGGGATGCTGGAATGAGCTTGGAGCAGTTTCGGGATTTGTTATAGCCGTCGCGTGTCCCTTCCTTAGTTCCCGTCCCCAGTTCCCTTTTCTCTGTCACTTCGGCAACTGGCTCACGTCCCATCCGCCGCCGAGGGACCGCACCAGGCCAACGCTGTCTACAAATTGCCGGGTCTCCAGGTCGATGGACGTGCGCTGATTCTGGATCAGGGTCGCCTCGGCCGTCAGCACTTCAAGATAGCTGGTCACCCCGCCCTTGTAGCGCTGATCGGAGATGTTGTAGGAGTGTTGCGCTGAATCCACGGCCTTCTGCTCAGCGACGGATTCTTCCTCCAGAATCCTGAGTCCGGAGAGTTGGTCCTCCACATCTTCGAAGGCCAGGAAGATGACTCCCTTGTAGCCGGAAACCTGGGCCTCGTACTGGTGTTTGGCCTGGTCGGTCAGCGCACGCCGCTGGCCGGCGTCGAACAGAAGCTCCGTGGCTTGCGCACCCAGCGACCAGAGCGCGCTCGGCCCCTGAATCCAGTTTCCAGCGTGGGTGCTTTCAAAACCGCCCTGCCCGGTCAGGCTGATGGTTGGGTAGAAGGCGCTCACGGCGATTCCAATTTGCGCATTGGCCGCGGCCGTTCGACGCTCCGCAGCCGCTATGTCCGGACGCCGCTCCAACAGTTGCGATGGCACGCCGAGAGGAATTTTTGGGAGTTGCAGGTCGAGCGGAGAGAAAGGGATGCTGAAGGCGGGCAGCTTGTAGTCGGCAATGGTGCCTACCGCGTGCTCGTATTGCGCCCGCGCCACGCCCAGATCCACCAGTTGTGCCCGCGTCGTTTCCAGTTGCGTACGGGCCTGGGCTACGTCGGCCTCGGTGGCGACTCCACCTTTGAGCCGCCTCTCCGTTAGACCGAGTTGGCTCTCCAGGTCGGTAATCGTGGCGCGCGTCAGCTTGATCTGCGCATCCAACCCGCGGAGCTGGAAGTAGTCCGTGGCCATTGCCGCCTGCAGGCTCAGGTTCACGTTGGCCATGTCGGCTGCGCTAGCCTGCGCGTTTTCGTGGGCGGCCTCGACGGTGCGCCGAATGCGTCCCCAGAAGTCCGGCTCCCAGCTGCCGCTGCCGCTGATATTGAGGTCGTTGAAGCTGTTCGGACCCGTGCCGGCTGAAAGCGGCCGGTGTTCCGATAGCTTTTCGTGCTGAAAGGAAGGTCCCGCCGAGATGGTGGGATAGAGGGCCGAGTGCGCGGCTTTCACCTGATCCTGCGCGGCCAGATACGTTTCCAGAGCCTGGCGCAGGCCCTGGTTATAGATGGCAATGCGCTCCTCAAGCTGATTGAGTTGCGGGTCCTGGTAAATCTCCCACCATTTCCCCTTGAGCATTCCGTCGGAAGGCGTGGCAGGCTGCCAGCCGCCTCCAGCGGGATTGGGTGGGGGCGTCAATGGCACCTGGACAGAGGATGCGCCGGCTTCCTTGTAGGTTGGGGGCGCGGTGTAGCTGGGGCGAGAGTAGTTAGGCCCGACAGGCTTGCAACCTTCCACAAGTCCCAAAGCAATCAATGAGACAAGCCACAATGCTTTGAAAGGGCTCGGCTTTAGCCGTGCCATCAGGTACGCGAGTGGTGAACTGGGCTTCAGCCCCTGAGGAAATGCACGATTTAGAACAGAAATTCCCTCGGCGGCTAAAGCCGGGTCTCTATTCAGCCCCTTTGCGGCACGACTAAAGTCGTGCCCTTTCAAAGCTGAGGAGTTCTCCGGAGTGTGGGACGCCCGCATCGCTATTTGCCTCCCGCATCGGTCTTGGCGCCAGGGCTCTCCACGTACACCTTCTCGCCCTCGATCAGCGAGTCGGGCGGATCCTGGATTACCTTGTCGCCGCCATTGATTCCGCTCACGATCTGCACGCTCGCGCCATCGTCCTCGCCAATCACAACGGGAACCAGATGCGCCTTGTTCCCGTCCACCACCACACCAAGGCGCAATCCCTCTCTGCGGAAGATCAGGGCTCCCGCTGGAACAATGTAGGTCGGTCCCGCGGACGGCGTCTTGAAGTGAACCTGGGCCAGTGAACCAGGCAGCAGCTCGCCAGCGCGATTATCCACGTCGACTTCCACCAGCAGCGTGCGGCTGGCTGGGTCGATCGCGTCCGCTGTCCGCACGAGCGTTCCCTGGTAGATCTTCTCCGCGTGCTCGGCAAAGGTGAGGTCGATCTTGGTACCGCGCTTCACGTTCGCGGAGTAGATCTGCGGCAGGTTCGCATACACGCGCAGGGTCTGAATGGCCTGGAGGTGAAAGAGCTCCTTCGCCGCGCCGGAGTCGATCAACTGCCCTGTATCGATGTTGCGCGAGGTCACCACTCCGTCAAAGGGAGCGTACACTTTCTCGAACGACTGCAGTTCCTTGAGCCGCTGCACATTGGCCTGTGCGGACTTCACCGCCGCCGCCGTCGCCGCCGCCTGGTTCACAAACGTGTCGGTATCCTGGTGAGATACCGCATCTGTTTTCACCAGCCCGGTGTAGCGGTCCGCCTGGATGCGCGCATTGTTCGCGTTGGCTTCGGCGGTATTCAGGTCGGCCGCGGCCTGCGCCAGTTGCTGATCCACTTCAGGAGTGGCAATCTCCGCCAGAAGGGCTCCCTGTTTAACCCGGGCGCCAATATCGAAGTACCACTTGGTCAGATAGCCTGAGGTCCGCGCGTAGATGGGCGAATCTGTGTATGCGGTGACGTTGCCGGGCAACACAAAGCTGTCCACGGGCGCACCTTGCTTGGGTGACTCGGCAATAACCGATGGCGCAGCCAAATCCGTGGTGCGCTCGGCCAGCACGGTGTTGGCATTTCTGCGACTCAGGATGCCCCAGCCCGCAAACCCCGCGGCTACCAGGAGAAGAATCGCTACGCCTGCAAGCGCCTTGCCGCCGGATATGGGCTTCTGTTCCGGTGCCGCTTCATCGTGATGGCCGCCCTGGGCGGGTTCATGCGTGGTCGGTTTGGTTTCATCGGTCATGTTGAAGGCTACTCCGAAAGCTCGTCAAACTCGTCGATCGTTCCGGCCCGTGTCGCGCCATGCGCCGCCTTGCGCCGGTTTTCAAGCCAGCCGTGGACGACGGAAAAAGATGCGGGAACAAAAAATAGCGTTGCCAGCGTGGCCAGCAGCAGTCCACCGATCACGGCCCGGCCCAGCGGTGCGTTCTGCTCGCCGCCGTCGCCGAGTCCCAGCGACATGGGAATCATGCCGATGATCATGGCCAGCGCGGTCATCACCACGGGACGCAGGCGAACGAAACCGGCATTCAGTGCCGCACGCCGCGCATCGCCCACCAGCACTTCCAACTGTTCGCGGGCAAACGTCACGACCAGGATGGAGTTCGATGTGGCCACGCCCATGCACATGATGGCGCCCGTGAGCGCCGGCACGCTCAACCGCGTATTGGTCAGAAACAGGAACCAGGCGATGCCCGCCAAAGCTGCCGGCAGGGCCGCGATAATCAGGAACGGGTCAAGCCAGGATTGAAAGTTCACCACAATCAGCAGGTACACCAGCAAAATCGAAATTGCCAGCCCACCCAGCAGGCCGATGTACGACTTCTTCATGGTCTCGCTCTGCCCGCGCAAAATGAAATGCGAGCCGCGCGGCAGATCGCCTTCATGCCGCCCGATGATTCCCTCCATAGCCTTGGTCACCGTCCCCAGGTCCGTGCCGTCTACGTTGGCATAGATGTCCAGCACCGGCTGCACGTTGTAGTGGCTCACCGTGCCCAATTCCGTGCCAGGCGTGATGGACGCAACGTTGCCCAACACATCCACCGTCGCCGGAACCCCCGGAACCCCGGTCGTTGCCGAACCCGCCGTTGCCCCATTCGCGGCCTGTTGCGCCGCCTGGCCCGAACCGGTGATCGGCAAACTTTTCAGCTCTGCCAGCGTGTCGAGCTGGTACTGCGGAGCCTGGACGGCTATGTTGTACGTCACTCCGGTCTTGGGGTCGAGATAAAAGTTGGGCGTGGTCTGGAAGCTGCCGCTCAACGACACCAGCACGCTCTGCGCCACATTCGCCTGCGTCAAACCAATGCTCTCGGCGCGCGTCCGGTCAACATTCACCGTCATTTTCGGATAGTCGAACGGCTGCTGAATGCGTGCATCCGTTGCGCCCGGAACATAGCGCACCTCATCCAGCATCTTCTCGGCCAGCGCCCGGTTTCCGTAAAGATCGGGCCCGACAATCTGGATGTCGATCGGCGCGGACAGGCCGAAGTTCAGGATCTGCGTAACGATGTCCACGGGCAAAACATAAAACGTCACGCCCGGATATTGGCGATTGAGTACGGTGCGCAGCTTTTCAACGTAGGCCGCTGTCGGGTGGTGATCTTCGGTCAGCTGCACCTGGATGTCCGCGTCCGCCGGCCCAATAGGCGCGGAGGTCGAGTACGACAGGTTCAAGCCCGAGTAGGGCAGGCCGATGTTGTCGACGATGGTGACCAGTTCCCTGGCGGGAATGTGCTGGCGGATCGTCCCGTCGATGTGGTCGCAAAGCAGGGCGGTTTCTTCGATGCGCGTTCCAGTGCGGGCTCGCACGTGGATTTTGAATTGGCCGGCATCCACGTTCGGAAAGAAGTCCTGGCCGAGCGGCGGCGTGAGCAAGGCCACAGAGCCCACCGCAAAGAGAATGAAGAGAATCAGGAAGACAGCCGCATGGTCCACGCATAGCGTGAGCAGGCGCAGGTAGCCGAGACGCATCCTCGTAAAGCCGGCCTCGAAGCCGAGTTGAAACCGCACGAACGGATTGCGACTCTTTTGTTTCCTCGCAATCTCCTCGTCGTCGTGTTCCTTGAGAAGATACTTGGCCATGGTGGGGACCACGGTGCGGCTGAGCAGGTAGCTGGCCAGCATGGCGAATACCACCGCCTCAGCCATGGGCACAAACAGGTAGCGCGCCACGCCGCTCAGAAAGAACATGGGCACAAACACGATGCAGATGGCGAGCGTTGAAACCAGCGCGGGAGTGGCAATCTGCGCAGCGCCGTCCAGAATCGCCTGCTCGATTTCCTTGCCCTGCTCCAGGTTTCGATTGATGTTTTCAATCTCCACCGTCGCGTCGTCCACCAGGATGCCTACGGCCAGCGCCAGGCCGCCCAGCGTCATGATGTTGACGGTCTCGCCCAGGATGTAGAGCATGATCAGCGAAACGAGGATCGACAGCGGAATTGAAACCGCAATGATCACTGTGGAGCGAAAGCTGCCCAGAAAGACCAGAATCATGATGGCCGTGAGGCATGCTGCAACCAGCGCCTCCCGGACCACGCCGTTAATGGCCCCGCGCACAAAGATGGACTGATCGGAGAGCGCGCTGATCTTCAGTTCCGGCGGAAGCTGGCCCTTGATATTCACCAGCACGTTCTGGACGCCTTTGATGATGTCCAGCGTGGAAGACGAGCCGGTCTTCATCACGCTCATCAAAATGGCGCGGCTTCCATTTACCCGCACGATGTTTGTTTGCGGCGGGTAACCATCGCGCACGTGAGCTACGTCGCGGATATAAATCACCGCTCCGTTGACTGCCTTGATGGGCAGATCGTTCAGGTCGTTCACGACGCTCGGCGCGGAGTTGGTTTCGATGGCGTACTCGAACCGGTCCATCTTCATGGTTCCCGATGGCGCGATCAGATTTTGCGCGTTGATGGCATTCACCACATCCACGGGTGAAAGGCCCTTGGCCTCGAGGGCATGAAGGTCCAGATCCACCTGGATCTGGCGCTGCTTGCCGCCATACGGAAACGGAGTCTGCGCTCCCTCGATCGTCGCAAACTGCGTGCGGACATTGTTCGACCCGAGATCGAAAAGCTGCTGCTCGTTCAGTCCCTGGCCGCTCAATCCCAACTGCAAGACTGGCACGCTGGAAGCGTTGTACTGGATGATGAACGGAGGTGTGGTGCCCGGCGGCAGAGAACGCAACTGGACCTGGCAGATGGATGTGACCTGAGCCACCGCGCTGCCGATATTCACGTGCGGCTGGAAGAAAATCTTGATGATCGCAATCCCGTTCAGCGACTGCGATTCGATGTGCTCAATGTCGTTGACCGTGGTGGTCATGCCGCGTTCGCTGTTGAAGACGATACGGGTGGACATCTCCTGCGCCGACAGGCCGTTGTACCCCCACACCACCGTGACTACGGGAATGTCGATATTCGGAAAGATGTCCGTCGGCATCGAGACAATGCTGAAGACGCCGAGAAGTAAAATCAAGAACGCAAAGACGGCAAAGGTGTAAGGCCGCCTAAGCGCAAGCCGGACAATCCACATCATAGGGCTGGTTCTCGCTCCTGAGCCGGACTGCCCGCCGCCTTGTCAAAAAGACAATTGGAGCAGCAAGTTCCCTGGTTTGTGGTCTAGCAAGATCCAGGTCTGGCTATACCGGCTCTACCGGGGGTTCCGGAACCCTTTGGGCCATGCCACCAGGGACCGGTCGAACATGCGGTTGAAACTACAATGGTAGTCGAATTGGGGTCAGTACGAACTAAGTACGAACAAAATAGGTTGTCGCTACTCCTCTATTGACGCTGGAACTGCGCAAAGGATGCAAGTTCACGGCCCCTGCATCTCGCCATTTGGGTGAACGCAAAACTGCCCGGAAATATCTGAAGACAGACAACCTTTCCGGCCTATTCGGCATCCCAAAACACAGCCCTCCCCACGCAATCCATCCACTCTCCCAATACCGGTTGCTGCGTCCAACGTGGCCTCCTGCTTCCTGTTCATGCGAGCCTTTCGGCCGCGCCGGGAGAATCCCGCAGAATCCTGCCACCAACGGGCGAAACTTCCCCTCAAATCGTTCCGTCCGTAGTAATAGAAAAGTGTGCCCACAGCCTGGTTTTTCGATCCTCACCCTCAAGGCGATCCAACTGCCGGCTTTCAAATGAAGAACACGACGGGAATCGACATCATGTCCACTGAAGGCGCTCCGGAATCCCACCTGCCCTTGACTGACCCATTTGACCCACTTCACAAGCCGCCCGCACGCAAAGGTTCCTGGCTGCGCATTCTTGTATACCTGGTGCTCATTGGGGGGCTTGGCTTCATCGTATGGCGGATCCACCAGAATCAGCAGTTGAGCGCGCAGAACAGCGCCAACCAGGCAGCGGAGCTGTCCAGCCGCCCCATTCCGGTGCAGGTAACCGCCGCTGAACAGAAGCCCATGCCCATCTTTCTCACGGCCATCGGGACGGTCACGCCCTACATGAGCGTCACCATCAAGGCCAGAGTCAGTGGTGAGTTGGAACCGGTTAAATTCACGGAGGGCCAGCAGGTGAACAAGGGTCAGACCATCATGGTCATCGACCCCAAACCCTACCAGGCGGCTCTCGATCAGGCCAAGGGCAACCTGCTGCACGATCAAGCGCTCCTCAAGAACGCACAGGTGGAATATGCCCGCTACAAGGCGCTGTTCGAGGCTGGCGTTACCTCCAAAGAGACCCTCGACGCCGATGAGGCCGCCCAGGGCCAGTATCAGGGCGCCATTGCCTCTGACAAAGCCGCCATTGAGACCGCGCAGTTGCAGCTTGACTGGTGTTCGATTCAGTCACCGATCGATGGGCGCATTGGCCTGCGCCTGGTCGATCCGGGCAACATCATCACCGCCAACACCACCAACCTGGTCATCATCAATCAGTTCCAGCCTATCGCCGTCTACTTCACGCTGCCCGAGAACGAGCTGCCCCAGGTGCTGCACAAGCTGGCCAGCGACAAGCGCATGTTAGTCGACGCCTACGACCGCAACGACCTCACCAAGCTCACCAGCGGCTACCTGCTCACCGGCGATAACCAGATCGACACCACCACGGGTACTGAAAAGCTGAAGGCCGTCTTCGAGAATACCGATCAGTCGCTCTTCCCCAACCAGTTCGTCAATATTCACCTGGTACTTGAAGACCGGCCCAGCGCGCTCGTCGTTCCTTCCGCCGCCATTCAGAGCGGCATTCAGGGCGCATTCGTCTGGGTCATTGACTCAACGGCTGCGAACGGAGCCGGCACCGCGCGTGTTCAACCCGTAAAAGTCGCTCTCTCGGAAGGCCAGTTCACCATTCTCGACGGCGGCCTGCAACCCGGCCAGAATGTCGTCGTCGACGGCGCCGACCGCCTTCGCGCCGGGCAGGCAGTCATAGCCACCCGCCAACAAACCGCCGCACCAGCAAGGCTCCAGCCGTGAGCCTCAGTCCCTCGCGCCCGTTCATCCTCCGCCCGGTAGCCACTTCGCTGCTGATGGTGGCCATCATGCTCACCGGCATCATCGGTTACCGGCAACTGCCCGTCTCCGCACTGCCGGAGGTCGATTACCCCATCATCCAGGTGCTGACTTTCTACCCTGGTGGCGGACCGGAGGTGATGGCCTCGTCGGTGACCGCGCCCCTCGAGCGCCAATTTGGGCAGATGCCGGGCCTCAAGCAGATGACCTCCGTCAGTTCCGGCGGCGGCTCCGTGATTACGCTCGAATTCAACCTCGATGAAAACATCGACGTCGCCGAGCAGGAAGTGCAAGCGGCCATCAATGCGGCCAACAGCTTTCTGCCATCCGACCTGCCCAATCCGCCCATCTACAGCAAAGTGAATCCCGCCGACGCGCCCATCATGACCCTGGCGCTTACCTCCGACTCGCTGCCACTGGATAAAATTGAAGACGCCGCCGACACCAACCTGGCCCAGAAAATCTCCCAGGTCACCGGCGTCGGCCTGGTCTCCATCGCCGGCGGGCAGAAGCCGTCGGTTCGTATCCAGGCCAATCCCGCACAGCTCGCCGCCTACAACCTGAGCCTTGAAGACCTGCGCACCGCGGTTGCCGCGGCCAACGTCGACCAGGCCAAGGGAACGCTCAACGGCGCGCGCCAGTCTTTCACCATTGGCGCCAACGACCAGCTTCTTTCCAGCTCGGACTACAAACCCGTCATCGTCGCCTATCGCAACGGCGCCGCCGTCCGCGCATCCGATGTAGCCACTATCGTCGACGCCGCTGAAAACTCCCAGCAGGCCGCATGGATGGACCGCCAGCCGGCCGTCATCGTCAACATCCAGCGCCAGCCCGGCGCCAACATCATCGCCGTCGTCGATCGCATCCACAAGCTGCTGCCTACACTGCAATCGAGCTTGCCGGCTACGGTCAAGGTCAAGGTGCTCACCGACCGCACCATCACTATCCGCGCTTCGGTTCTGGATGTCGAATACGAACTCATGCTCACCGTTGCGCTGGTGGTCATGGTCATCTTCCTCTTCCTGCGCAACCTGGCTGCCACGGTCATTCCGTCTGTCGCCGTGCCGCTCTCGATTGTCGGCACCTTCGGCGTGATGTACCTCCTCGGCTACTCGCTCAACAACCTCACGCTGATGGCGCTCACCATCTCGACCGGCTTCGTTGTGGACGACGCCATTGTGATGATCGAGAATATCTCGCGCTACATTGAAGAGGGCATGAGCCCGATGCGCGCCGCGCTCAAGGGCAGCGAGCAGATCGGCTTCACCATCATGTCGCTGACTGTCTCGCTCATCGCGGTGCTGATTCCGCTGCTATTCATGAGCGACGTGGTTGGACGGCTGTTCCGCGAGTTTGCGATCACACTCGCCGTCACCATTCTGGTCTCGGCTTTCGTATCGCTCACGCTGACGCCCATGATGTGTTCGCGCATTCTGAAAGACAAGTCCGTCGCGCAACAGACCCGCTTCTACCATTGGTCGGAGAAAGTCTTCAACTCCATCATTGCTTCTTACGGCCGGTCCATTCAGGTGGTTCTGCGCTATCGGTTCACCACGCTCATTGTCACCATCTCCACGCTGGTGGCTACGATCCTTCTTTTCATCGTCGTTCCCAAGGGCTTCTTCCCGGTGCAGGATACGGGCGTAATCCTCGGCATCAGCGAGGCCCCGCAGACGGTCAGTTTCACCAGCATGGCGCAGCGCCAGCAGAAGCTTGTCGACCTCCTGCTGCAAGATCCAGCGGTCGACAACGTTTCGTCTTTCATTGGCGTGGACGGCACCAACACCACCCTCAACTCCGGCCGTATTCAAATCAACCTGAAGCCTCTCGATGACCGTAAAATCTCCGCCACTGAAGTGATTCGCCGCATGCAGCCGCACCTGGCCGGCGTCGAAGGCATTCAGCTTTTCCTGCAGCCGTTGCAGGACCTCACCGTCGAAGACCGCGTCAGCCGCACCGAGTTTCAGTATTCGCTCGAAGATCCAAACCAGGAAGAACTGGCCACCTACACCCGAAAAATGGTCGAAGAGCTAAGCCGCGAGAAAATCGTTACCGATGTTGCCAGCGATCTTCAGGACGAAGGCCTGGGCGCAAAACTGGTTGTCGATCGAGATACAGCCGCGCGCCTCGGCATCGCCATGGCCGACGTCGACAACACCCTCTACGACGCCTTCGGACAACGCCAGGTCTCCACCATCTTCACCCAGCTCAACCAGTACCACGTGGTCATGGAAGTGGGCCAGAACTTCCAGACCGACCCTGGTACGTTGAGCAATCTCTATGTGAAATCCGGCAACGGCACCCAGGTTCCGCTCAGCATGTTAACCCACTGGGAGCAGTCCCGCGCGCAACTTGCCATCGGCCACCAGGGACAGTTTCCATCGACGGTGATCAGCTTCAACCTCGCGCCCGGCAAGGCTCTGGGCGATGCCGTCAACGCCGTCAACCGCATCGAGCACCAGATCCAGATGCCCGCGGCCATCAATGCCAGCTTCCAGGGCACCGCCGCCGCGTTTCAGACGTCGCTGGCAAATGAGCCTATACTCATTCTCGCTGCGCTGGTCACCGTTTACATCGTTCTCGGCGTGCTTTACGAGAGCTACATCCACCCCATCACCATCATTTCTTCGCTTCCATCGGCCGGCGTGGGCGCTCTTCTCGCGCTGCTCATCACGCGGACAGAATTCTCCGTCATCGCGCTGATCGGCATCATCCTGCTGATAGGAATCGTGCAGAAAAATGCCATCATGATGATCGACTTCGCCCTGCAGGCCGAGCGCAACGAGGGAAAATCCGCGGAGGAAGCCATCTTCCAGGCCTGCCTGCTGCGTTTCCGGCCGATCATGATGACTACGATGGCCGCACTGCTCGGAGGACTTCCATTGGCGCTGGGCGGTGGCGTCGGCGCGGAATTGCGCAAGCCGCTGGGCATCACCATCGTCGGCGGCCTGCTGTTGTCGCAGTTGCTCACCCTTTACACCACGCCCGTGATCTATCTCTACTTCGACAAGCTTGCACAGCGTATGAAACCGAAAACCGTTTTCGTAAGTCAAGATCAGGAAACAGCCGTCAGCCACTAGCTTTCAGCTTTCAGCTCTCTGCAAAAACTGAGAGCTGAAGGCTGAAAGCTCAATCAGGAACCGATGCACATCTCCGCACTCTTCATTCGGCGTCCGGTAGCCACTTCGCTGCTGTCGCTGGCCCTCCTGATGGCCGGCTCGGTGGCCTATTCCATCCTGCCTGTAGCCTCGCTCCCCAACGTCGACTTCCCTGTTATCGGTGTCAACGCCAACCTGCCCGGCGCCAGCCCGGAGACCATGGCCTCCTCGGTCGCCACACCGCTGGAGCGCCAGTTCGGCCGCATTGCCGGCGTCAATCAGATGACCTCGTCCAGCTCCCTGGGCGCATCGTCCGTCACTCTCCAGTTCGACATCGACCGCAACATCGACGCCGCCGCGCGCGACGTGCAAGCCTCCATCAACGCCGCCCGCAATCAGCTGCCCGCCAACCTGCCGCAGAATCCCGGCTACCGCAAGGCCAATCCGGCGGAAGCCCCCATCCTGATTCTCGCGCTCACCTCCGACGTCGTCCCCAAGCCGGCAATCTACGACATGGCCGACTCCATCCTGGCCCAGAAAATCTCCCAGATTCAGGGCGTGGGCCAGTGTTTCGTCGGCGGAAGTTCCCAGCCTGCGGTTCGCGTTGAAGTCAACCCCATGCAGTTGGGCTCGAATGGCATTGGACTTGAAGCCGTCCGGACTGCCTTGGGAAGCGCCAACGCCAACCGGCCCAAGGGAGCCTTTCAGGATCCCGCGCATCGCTGGCAGATCGACGATAACGATCAGATCTTCAAGGCACGGGACTACGCGCCCATCATTGCCGGCTACAACCCCCAGACCGGTGCGCCGGTGCGCCTCTCTGACCTCGGCTCCGTCGTCGATGGCGTCGCCGACATCCACACCGCCGGGGTTTCCGGCATCAACCCCGACAGGGGCCCGCCCGCCAAGCTCGAAGACGCCATCCTGATCATCGTCTTCAAGGTTCCCGGCGCTAACGTCATCTCCACCGTCGACGCGGTCATGGCCGAGCTGCCGCGGCTTCAGGCCGCCATTCCGCCCACCATCAAGCTCGATGTCGCCGTCGACCGCACCACGACCATCCGCTCCAGCGTCCACGACGTCGAAATCTCACTCATTATCAGTGTCTGCCTGGTGGTGCTGGTCGTGTTCCTCTTCCTGCGCGAAGTCTGGGCCACCATCATCCCCTCGATAGCCGTGCCGCTCTCATTGGTCGCCACATTCGGAGTTATGTACCTGGTCGGCTACACCATCGACAACCTCTCGCTGATGGCTCTCACCATCTCCACCGGCTTTGTTGTCGACGACGCCATCGTGGTCATCGAAAACATTACACGCTATCTCGAAAAGGGCATGAGTCCCTTCGACGCGGCCATGAAGGGCTCACGCGAAATCAGTTTTACCGTGTTGTCGATGAGTACGTCCTTGATTGCCGTCTTCATTCCTATCCTCCTGATGGGCGGCCTGGTCGGAAAGCTCTTCCGGGAGTTTGCTGTTACGCTTTCGGTCGCCATCGCCGCATCCCTGCTGGTCTCGCTCACCACCACACCCATGCTCTGCTCTCAGTTCCTCAAGTCAAGGGACGCGACGCGTCACGGCAGCATCTATCGGGCAAGCGAGCGCGCCTTCCTGTGGCTTCACGGCGAATATGCAGCAGGGCTGCGCTGGGTGTTGCGCCACCAGACGCTGATCCTCTGCATCGCAATCGGGACCGCAATCCTCAACGTCTATCTCTTCAAGATTGTCCCCAAAGGATTTTTCCCGCAGCAGGATACGGGCCGCCTCGGTGGCCGCACTCTCGCCGCGCAGGACATCAGCTTCCCCGCCATGCGCGATAAGCAGCGCCGGCTGGCTCAAATGGTGTTGGAAGACCCAGCCATTCGCTCCGTCACGGCATTTGCTGGCGGGGCGGGCCCCGGCGGCGGCAGCTTCAACATCGGCAACATGTTCATCGCACTCAAGCCGCTCAGCCAGCGTCCCGGACGCGTTTCCGCCGACGATGTGGTCAACCGTCTGCGCAATCGGCTCACCGGCGTTCCCGGCGCCATCACGTTTCTCCAGGTGCAGCAGGATTTCCAGATAGGAGGCCGAGGCAGCGCCGCGCAGTACCAGTACACACTCTCAGACGAGAATCTCAGCGAACTGAACACCTGGGCCCCGCAGTTCGAGCAGCGCATGAGAGCCATGCCGGAGCTGCGCGATGTCTCCACCGACCAGCAGGATCAGGGCCTGGCCGCCAACCTGGTCATCGATCGCGACACCGCCTCGCGCCTCGGCATCTCCGCCGCCTCCATTGACAACGTGCTCTACGACGCCTTCGGCCAGCGCGAAGTCTCCACCATGTACACCGGCCTTAACCAATACTTTGTGGTGATGGAAGTGGACCCGCGCTACCAGCTCGGCCCCGATTCGCTGAACGGCATCTACGTCAAGGCCAGCAAAGTCTCCGGCGCAACCACCGCCATGCCGTCCACCACCACGGCAGCGGCTGCGACGGCGGCCGCGGTACCCTCCATCGCCACGGGCGCAACCGTTCCCGCAGTCACCTCGCCCACTGCCGCATTGCTGGCCGGAGCCGCCCCTGCGTCCGCGGCGCTCACCCCAGCCTCGGGCGGCGCCATGGTTCCGCTCTCCACCATTGCGCACTATGAGGCGCAGCGCACCTCGCTTCAGGTCAACCACCAGGGCCAGTACCCCGCCGTCACGCTCACCTTCAACCTCGCCCCCAACGTGGCCCTCGGCGACGCCGTCACCGCTCTTGAAAAGGCCCAGCAGCAAATGGGCATGCCGTCTTCGCTGCACGCCACCTTCCAGGGAACCGCGCAGGCCTTCCAGGATTCGCTTCACAACGAGCCGTATCTGATCCTTGCCGCGGTCGTCGCCGTTTACATTGTCCTCGGCATTCTGTATGAGAGCCTGATCCACCCGCTTACCATTCTGTCCACGCTGCCGCCGGCGGGAGTCGGCGCGATTCTGGCGCTTTTGTTGACGGGAACCGACCTCAGCATCATCGCGCTGATCGGCATCATCCTGCTCATCGGGATTGTGAAAAAGAACGCGATCATGATGATCGACTTCGCCTTGCAGGCGGAGCGCGACCAGGGGCTGCCGCCGGTCGAGGCTATTTATCAGGCTTGCTTATTGCGCTTCCGCCCCATCATGATGACTACCATGGCCGCGTTGTTTGGCGGCCTGCCGCTGGCCATCGGCATGGGCGTCGGCTCCGAGCTGCGCAAGCCGTTAGGCATCACCATCGTCGGCGGGCTGATTGTCTCCCAGATGCTCACGCTCTTCACGACTCCGGTAGTTTACCTCTTCTTCGACCGCCTCCAGTGGCGCGTGATGAAGCTCCACCGGCTAGGGTCCGAGCTGGAAGAGGCGAGCGGGGATTAGGCCCAACCGGGATTCGTGAAGGTTCTGTGTTAGGGCACGAATTCAGTCGCGCCGAAAGAATCCGGTCGCCCTCGGGAATTCTCCGACTATTGCGGCTTCTGAGCGTCGGTTGGCATCCCTGAACCCGCTGGCGCCGCCGCCCCAGCCGGCTTTCCCGGTTGATCTGCAGGCGCGCCGTCATCCGCGTCGTCCTCGCAACTGTGCCCCTTCACGGCATAAGCGGCCTTCACGCCCCGCTCCGCCGCCAGCCGCGTATCCTGCTGGCCATCGCGCATCGTCAGCGCCAGCCGATACTCGGAAACCGCCTCGTCCCGTTTGCAGTCCAAATCCAGCATCCGGCCCAGGTAGATGTGCGACCATGCCAGCAGCCGAGGCTCCTTGGTCGTGCTCAGCGTCTTCTGGAATCTGTCGATCGCATCGTCCGGATGCCCAGTCATCGCCGCCGCGCGAGCCAGAATGAAGTTTGCGCGCGCTCCGGCCGCAACAGATTCCAGCGTGTCAGACGGCTCCGCCAGCGTCTGCCGCGCCAGCGCGCTCGCCGAAGCCGTATCGCCTGCCGCCAGCTTCGCTTCCGCCAAATCCAAACCGGTAAGCTTGCGTGGCTTGCTGCGCCCCAGCACTTCCCCATCAGACTCCTTGTCGAATTCAATTTGCCGCGCCCGATGCACCTGCTGGTCCACATCCATGCTGTACACCATCTCGCCGATGGCGTCTTTCAAGCTTGCCGGATCCCTTTCAAACTGAATCATCTGCTCATAGAAGTATTGCGTCAGCACAAATCCCTGCGTCATGTCGTGGCGCACCGTAGCCACGCGGATGGCATCCACTTTCTGCTGGTAAATCTGCCGCTCGTGCTCGTAGCGAGGCATGTCCTCCCGTTGAGCATTAGCCGGAATCTTATACTCCGGAATGCCCGTATCCATCGTCCGTGCTTCAATCGCCTTGATCAGGCATTCGATCGTCAACGGCACTGTATCCGAACGGTAGCGGAACTCCATCGGAGCCTCCCGCACCTCTTTCAATATCGGCTGCGTCCGGTCAATGGCATTGGCTCTCTGGTTGAGCAGCGGCTCGATCACATAATGCAGGTACGTATGACGTACATCGGTCATCCGAATCTGCCCATCCACCGGCGAAACCACCACAATGAAATCGGTCCCGTAAATTCGCGCATTCACCACGCTCGGCGACAGCATCGGCTCAATCACCACCAGAAACCGCATCCCGTAGGTCGTCGAGGCAGGCATCTTGAGATACAGATTCGTCCCCACAATCATCTTCGACAGGGAATCGTGCAGCCGATCGGCCTCTTTGTCGTAGATCGGATGCACCGCCAGCCAAATCCCGTGCAAATCCACTGCGGCCACAAAATCCTTAAGCAGCGGCACAATCTCCACCACCTGGGTCGAATCAGGCGGCATCTCCGACAGCTCTTCCGACGTCTCCATCTCCGGCGGCGGCGTCAAATACAACGCCAGCGAGATGTACTGCGCAATATCGTGCTCTGTCCCCGTCATCCGGTGCTGTGCAATGTAGAGGCAGAGTTTGTCCCGCCTGGAACGTGCTTCCTCGCTCTTGCTCAGCGCCAGGTTGACCTCGTCGCGCACCCGCTTGCGAACCGCTGCGCTTTCATCCAGACCCTCGTCATAGCCGCAGGCATTCAATGCCGCCGCCATCAGGAACACCGGCTCCGAGCTGACCAGAGAGATGGTCGGACCGGCCGGATCAATCAGCGAAGGCGCCTTCTCCTGCTGGATCGGCCCCGATGACGAGCTCTGTCCCTTGACCGAGCCGCTGTCGGGTGTTTGAGCATAAGCCGCGGGCAGCAACAGCCCCGCCACAAGACAAGAAACAAAAGCCGAAAGCACGGCAATCAATCGAATGGTACGCAAAGTCATTGGGGTTCCCTGCCTGCAAGTCTAGTTAGACGCACCGGCAGGGTCAAACGGGAGTGAGAATAGGGAGTGGCCAGCCTCCGGATCGCCGGTGATACAGGAGAAACTGGTAGCCGGAACAGCGATTCGCTTGCCACTGGCCGACGTTAAGTTACCGATCTGCCATTCACTCGTGTTACGGAACCCTCAATCTGGCGTTCAACCGCGGTGAACTCAGGGCAACAGCAAACAACCGCATACAGCTAAACCCAGAGGAACAAAGCCCAATTCTCGCGACTGACTGCCCATGTTTCAATCTTCGGGCCGGGTTCCGCAACCACCTCCGGCACGTCACGCGCATCCAATAACGAATGAAGTTCCCGCTGGTCGCTGCCTGCTTTTTAGCCGTTTCCATGACGTCGGTCCTCCGTGCCGATAACGCACGCTTCGACCTCGACGGTCCGAAGATCGACATCCGCGTCACGCGCGGAAACGCCACGCTGCCCATCGCTGAGGTGCCCAACCTGCAGCCAGGCGACAAGATATGGGTCAAGGCCGACCTTCCTGCAAGCCAGTCCAACCATTTGCTGCTCATTGTCGCCTTTCTTCGCGGCACGACAAACGAGCCGCCGGACAATTGGTTCACCAAGATCGAAACCTGGGACAAGAAGACTGCTGAAGGCACGACCGTTACGGTCCCCGACGAAGCTCAGCAGGCCATTCTCTTTGTAGCGCCAGAGACTGGCGGCGACTTCAACACCCTTCGCTCCGCCGTTAAGGGCAGGCCGGGTCTCTTTATTCGCGCCGATGCCGACTTGAATGAAGCCTCCTTTGAGCAGCAGCGCATCGAACGCTATCTCGCCGCGATGAAGACCGGCTCACAGAACGACGAGAAAGCCATCCATGAGCGGTCCGCGAAGCTGGCTTCTACCCTCAACCTCAAGCCGAACGCCGACTGCTTCAAAAAGCCTGTCGAGCAGCAGGTGAACTGCCTTACACAGTCCAGTGCTCCCGTCCTCCTCGACGACGGGCACGGCCAAAGTATCGCCGAAGCCGTCTCGACCGGCCCATCGTCTGACTTCATCAACGCTGCCTCCTATACACAGCCCGTTGGCGCCGGACTCTACTCAGCCTATGTTGGCGCCGTTGTGGACCTCGTCCATCTTGTCAGCCTGATGCGCACGGCAGTGTACCAGTACATTCCCGCAATCGGCTTCCCACAGGACTCCACGCTCAACCTGAAGCTCAACGCACCACCCTCGTTCAACAAGCCCAAGTCGGTCATAGTGATCGGCCTGCCCGCGATCCAGAAGGCCATTCCGCCGCCGTTGCATCCCCACGATCCCAACCAGGTCGCATGCCTGTTACAGCCGAAGATGACTCTGTTGCTCGAAGGCGCCCCACTCGTCTACTCCACAAACTTTGCTCACGATCTGATTCTGCACCTCAACCGAACGGGCGCCCTCGCTGAGCTCCCACTCACCCCAGAAGCCTTCGAAGGTGGCCTTGCAGTCACGAGCGAACAGCCGCGCGAGGCGCTGCATGTTGCCAGGTTCCATGACGACAGCCCACAGCCAGCGAAGGCAGAGGTGAAGATTGGCGCCGGCAGCGACCTCACCATCACTGGCACCGTCCGCGGTTACTGGGGTTTTGACGCATTCGAAGGTCCCACTCTCACCCTCCAGCAGGCCGACGGCAAAGACTGGAAGGTCGTCAGCGATACACCACTCTTCGCCGGGCAGGACAATCACCTCACCCTCAAAGGCAGCGGCGTCGCCTGCGTCCAGCACATCGCGCTCACCAACAAAGAAAATAAGGACGTAGACGTAACCTTCAAGCCCGGCCCAGGCCCCCACCCAGACAAGGAGATCAAAGACACTCTTGACCTCAACATCTCGCTAAAGAAGGTGCAGCCCGGCGGCTACTCTCTCGCCATCCAGCAGTATGGCGACTCTCATCCAGAGAACGTCTCGCTCACCGCATATACCGGCGACATCCACCTGGACGGCCTGAAGATTCACAAGGGCGACAACACAGCCATACTCACCGGCGAGGGCCTCAAGGGAGTCGTCTCCGCACAGATCGACAATCAAACCTTCATGCCCGCCGAGAACGGCAACGACGACCGGACCGTATATCTCAACGCCAAGGCAGGCGTCTCCCCGGGCGATGGCAATGATGCAACTGTAAAGCTCAAAGACGGACGCACGATGACCGTCAAGATTTCTCTCCAGGCCCCACGTCCCGGTCTTACACTGCTCTCCTTCAACGACAAACCCGTGCAGCTGAACGGCGCCCTCTCTGTCACTCTCGGCGCAAAGGGCGACCTCTCTCTTAACGGCAAATTAACCTTCGTCGTGCAAACCAGGGATGTCTTCCCCCGCAAGCAGACCATAGAAGTCGCCACCGTCGGCGGCTCAGTCCATACCAGTCTCTCGCTTGCGGAGAACAACCTCGTCCTCCAGGACGAACACACCGCCATCGCTACGCTCGATCCCTTGAAGGCCTTCGGTCAATCTGCCTTCGGCAAGCTGCAGATGCGTCCGGTCGCGGAAGACGGCACATCCGGCGATTGGACCCCGCTCGGCACCCTCGTCCGCACACCGCAGATCACCGCCATCCATTGCACCACCGCCGATGCTCCAACCTGCGCCATCGACGGCAGTGGCCTATTCCTCGTGCGGTCTTTCAGCGCAGCGAAAGATTTCGCGAAGCCGGTCGAAGTGCCCACCGGCTTTGCCGAGAGCACCTTCACCGTGCCGACGCCGGCCGACGGAACAACCCTTTACCTCAAGCTCCGCGACGACCCCGACGCGGTGGCGGCCATAACATTGCCGACACCGATCCAGAAACCCGTGCCCGCACCTGTCCCGACCACGCAGGCTCCATCACCGGCACCCAATACGGCTCCCGCTTCTCAGGACGCCGCACCGGCGCCAAAGGCATCCGAGCCAGCCCCAGCTCCACCGAGCCAGCCAGCCGCGCCCCAGCCATGAGGCGGGTGGCTCAGCCTTCGACCATCCAAATACCGAGGGTGGGAGGGCACGAATCTTAACCATCGCTCTCTTCATTCTCCCCAAAAACGCCCCAAGAACGCCGTAACGTCCTCAATCAAATGGGACAAAAACCCGCGTGCCCCGTTTGCAATCAATTACCCTCCTTCGGCGCACAATGGAAAATGCGGTGAGAAAAAGACCGCAGCCGGAGAAACCATCATGATCCAATCCATCCCGCCTTCCACCGCCGAGCGCTGTGCCGGCAAAGCCTTTCGCCTCGCCATGCCCCCGCTCTCCGGTTACCGGAATATCTGCGACTTCATCGCCTGCGCCGGCTACGGCATGATCATGGGAGCCATCAAGAACGAAAGCGGGACCAAGCTCCTCTACTCCGCCCGGGTCGCCCTCGCTACCGAGCCCAGGGAGTCCAAAACCCAGACCCGGACCGAGCCTCCCCCTATACGGCCGCACCCCTCCCCCACTTTTGCCGCAACCCCGTAAATAGAGTCAAATTCGGCTTCAGCCGCCGAGGTATGTTTTCTGCAGATTTCGCCCCAAATTCCGAGTTTTTCGGCAAGCTGTTTAGCCCCTGAGGGAACGGATTTTAAGTTCCTCCTCCAACCTCAGGACAGTTTTTCAGAAGATTCTCAGAGCTTTACGCATTCCCGCAACACCAGGTAAGTCTCCTGGCAGTAGGCGAGTGTCGGAGGGTTCACCGTTTCGTGAGGGGCAGGCTCGGCCCACAAGCGGCCTGATTGGTTCACGCGCATCTGGGCCATTCTGCCCTCGTGCCGGATCTCCATTCCATTCAGGATTACGTGAATGCCGATTCTTAGCGTTGGCTGAGCTTTCTTCCTCATGCCAGATTAGATGCACGACGCATGCCAAACTCAACGGCAAGTACGAAAACCTTTTCGCTCGTTGAAAACAAGGGGCCTGCTTCGAAAAGCGGCGAGCCCCCGATGAGACGAAGCCGGAGTGACGAGAAATCAAGTGACGAAATCCCGTCAGCGAGACTGCATTTAGCCGCTCTTCGGGCAAGAACACTTCGCAAATCCATCGGCAGCCCACACAAATCCCGGCGCCGCGTCTCTGACCGCATGATCGTGAGCATGAGTGCCCCGTGTCTCGCGTTCAAGACCTGGGAAAGCATGGACCCCAACGCGCGGAATTCCGCGGCCAGAGACCAGATTCCTCTTCACCGCTCTCGAAGTGCCTTCTTCCCCTGCAAAACCGCCAGCCGTACCTCCAGCCGTACCGCCAGCCGTACCTCCAGCATCGCGATCTGCTGAAACCCGGGGTGAAACTCACATCCTAAAAATAAGGGAACTATATCGTTGACTACCTGCGCACTCAGGCATGAAGTTGAGGAGCGTTATTTCGTACCCGCTTTTTGGAGAATCTGGCCTCCCACGCGATACAGTAACTTATCCAACTGCTTGAGGTTAAACCTGCCCAGTCCATAGTGACTGCTAAAGCTGGTCACTGCCGCGCAGAAATCCGCATAGACCCAGAGGTCCTGTTCTTGAAACTTTGCGAACTTATCTTGCTTCCGGTAGGCCCAAAGGCATGTTCTGGCATTGCGGTCATAGATGGGATAAGCCGCGGGGTTGTGCCAACTGCAGAACTTGGAGGCAAACGAGAGGTATCTTTTCAGCGGAGGGCAGATGGTGATGCGATCAACGGCTACGAACGATCCCTGGTCCAGAAGAGCGTCGATGCCGATCCCGGCTATGCGGCGAGCAAGGGGCTCAACATCGATGTTGTTTATCCGCGTGTTGTAGAGCTGATTGAGAACCACGACCTTCAAGAACACGTGAGCGGCTTCGGTGTTGTGGGGGAACTGGGTTCGGAGTTGCCTCAACGCCTCCTCGATCAGTTCGTTCTCCAGGTCAAACGCATCACATTCTGTTTGTACAAGTTCGACAGTGATGGTGGGCAGCATCAGGGAAGTATACACCGCACCTATGGGTAGATAGGAGGCACCCCATTTCCAAAGGGAACCGTACACTTGACTCCCCGGTGAACTACGATGGAGATCATGATTCCTTACGTGAACTGCATAAATGAGGCATGTCTTCGGCCCATCTTGCTCCCGCTTCCCACGCTTGAAGGTGCACCCACTGGTCGGAGGCACCAAACCAAGAATGGTTGGCTGCTAAGGCTTGCATGTCACGAATGCGGGTACGCGTTCGTGTATCAGGGACACGACGTCCGTTGGCGTCCGCTTGATAAGTTTGTGCGCGACACATATCAAGATTCGTGTTTGGTGCGTGTTGAAATCGAATGCGCGGAGCGATGCCCCGGACCTCCGACCATATTCCATACACGAGCGGTAACACCTTCCCTCGAAGCCAACGACACACCTGGAAGTACACAACAGCCAAGGTGGGAGCTACAGCAGCGAATCGAGGATGGGTTTTACCAATCTCTCCCTTGCAGAAACGGGCATCCCATTTCGCGAGAATTTGCTCATGCTCTCTGTGCAATTGAGAAAGGTCAAAACTGGTGGGCAGCATAGTAATCTCCTGCCCAGGGTTCCGAAATCGCTTAGTTGAGATTCACCAACTGCTTATAGGTGATCCTCACCCCAACCGACTTCTCCAGCAGGGAGTCAATGCGGTCCATAACGTGAATTTTCACGTTCCCTTCGTTCAGCCTGAACGTAAACTCGTCCACGTAGCGCTGGAGATGCTTCCCGCTGAACGAGTGGTAAGTTCCGTAGAATCCCCTCTTCAAGACAGCCCATACGCTTTCGATGCCGTTCGTATGCGCCATGCCGTTCACGAATTCTTTCGCGCTGTGGACTACGGCGAACTGCTGGTACTGGTCCATTCCTCGGTAGGAGCGGAGTTCATCCGTACAGAGAATGGAGTTTGGCGCTACGGAGGCCGCGATCTCGCCTTGAATCTCGTCTGCCCCGATGTCTTTGAGCACTTTTCCGCGCACCCGGCCGCCGCGTTCCCGCATCCCAAGGACGGCGATCTTGCCGACCGTACCGCGACCGATCTTCAACTTCTTCGCCTCATGCTTGTTGGATTCCTTGCCGCCGAAGTACGCCTCGTCCGCTTCGACAATGCCAAAGAGAAGCCCGTTCAGGTGTCCTTCGTTCCCCTTGCCGCAGGCTTCACGAAGCCGCTGGAGGAGGAACCATGCCGACCTCTGCGTGATCCCGATCTCCTTGGCCAGTTGAAGGGAGGACACTCCCTTCCTCGCGGTGGAGAGAAGGTACATTACGTAGAGCCATTTGTTGAGGGGTACGTGGGAGCGTTCCATAACGGTGCCTGTACGGACAGTGAAGTCCTTCTTGCATGCGAGGCAGCGGAAGTACCCTGCCAGTGTACGTACCTGAATGCGCTCCGTGGCCACGCAGTACGGACAGACCGGCTTCCCATTCCAGCGCCGCTTTTCCATGTGTTCTCTGGCGACGGCTTCATCGGGAAACTTCTTGAAGAAGGCGTAGGCGCTGATGGTGGATTTGCTCATGTATCCATTCTACGGAGTGGGAGCTAGGTAGTCAACGATATAGTTCCCTAAGGAATTGCCTTTCCCAGTTCCTTGTCTGGGAAGTCATGAACCAAGGTCTTTTGCGGTAGCTCTTGCGGTCGCCATTCCTGGCCGCGGTTGCTGTAGTTTCCTACTAACTCCTTCTTCTTGGTAT
>Ga0302275_10000748_pt1 | contig 35968 bp, 36 predicted proteins | sample III_Bog_N2_2_FD_200229 | JGI IMG/M metagenome (GOLD analysis project Ga0302275, IMG submission 200229) | Peat permafrost microbial communities from Stordalen Mire near Abisko, Sweden - III_Bog_N2_2 | ecosystem: Environmental > Terrestrial > Soil > Wetlands > Peat | place: Sweden: Abisko... | reverse complement strand
GTTTTTGGCCCAATGGAACATGGCGGCGCTCTATCCGTTGTCGTTGCTTTATGTCGTTCTGCCAGTGGGTCTCGGGTTGAATTGGTTTGTGCTCGCTCACCTTTTCATCGCGGGCATGGGGATGTACCTACTCGCCCAGAAATGGACGAATCATCATTTTGGGGCCGCCCTGGCCGGCGTGGCCTTCACCTTCAATGGCATGACCCTGAATTGCGTGATGTGGACCAGTAATCTGGCTGGGCTGGCCTGGATGCCTTGGGTGGTGCTGGTGGTGGAACAAGCCTGGTTGCTGGGCGGCCGGCGGATTGCCTTGGCCGCGCTCATGGGCGCGATGCAGATGCTGACCGGAGCCGCCGAAATCATCGTTTTCACCTGGTTCATCATTTCTTGCCTGTTTGGGCTGCGCTTGACGGCCGACGGGTCGGCCTGGCTGCGCACGGTCACACGCACCCTCGCCGTCGTAGGCGTCGTCACCCTGTTAAGCGCGGCGCAACTGCTCCCGTTTCTGGATTTGATATCCCATTCAATCCGGGACAACTCCTATAGCACCGACCTGTGGTCGATTCCGCTCTGGGGCTGGGCCAATCTCATCCTGCCGCTCTACCATTGTTATCCGGCGCGACTCGGGGTCTTTTTCCAGCCCGGCCAAGACTGGACATCCTCATACTATCTGGGAGCCGGTAGCTTGAATCTAGCTTTGCTGGCTTTGATATTGTCGCCCAAACCAAGGCAATGGGTGCTCGGCGGGATTGCGATCATTGGTTTCTGGCTGGCACTCGGCAACCCGGGACTGCTCTACGGCACCCTGCACAAGGTCCTGCCGGCTTTGAGCCTGATGCAATTCCCGGTCAAATTTGTAATCCTGGCCACGTTCATCATTCCGCTGCTGGCAGCCATCGCCGTGGCGGAGATTAAAAGCCGGCCGGGTGCAAAAAATCATCCCCACAGTTTCGGGCTAATCCTGGGGGCCATGATGCTGACGCTGGCCCTGATCGGCGGCCTGCTTTGGCAGGCGCACGCCCAGCCTTTTCCTTACCAGCAGTGGCCGGCCCTGTGGAAAAACGGCCTCTGGCGGAGTTTGTTTTTCCTGCTTTTTGCCGGGACAATCCTGCTTTACACAAAGACCTCGACGGTGCGCCGGCAAACGATTTTGGAATGGTTGCTGTTGATGGTCGTCTGGGCTGATTTCGCCACCCATGTCCCGTGGCAAAACCCCATGGTGGACGCTTCCGTTTATGACCCGGGCCTGTCGGCCCGGCGGTTTGAGGCCGCACCCAAACTGGGTGAATCGCGGGCCATGCTCTTGAAAGCAACCGGTGATTTTGTCGCCTGGCACGAATTGGGAGATCCCCAAAATGACTTCCTCGGGTATCGTTGCGCGCTGATCGGCGACTGCAATCTGCTGGACGGCATTCCCTTGGCGGATGGGTTCTATGCGGTTTTAATCCGCGAGCAATATGGCCTGTTTGAAAAGTTTTACCTCGCCGCCACCAACCAAATCCTGGCGCCTGGGTTTGCCGATTTTCTGGCGATCAGCCAGATCTCCGACCCGAAAAAATTTCTAGCCTGGCAGGAACGGCCTTCGCATCTGCCCTTCTATTCGATCGGTGCCAGGCCGGAATATATCGGGCTTTCAAAAATGCCAAAACTGTTGCTCGATCCAAACTTTAACCCACGAAATACCGTTTACCTGCCGCTGGAGGCCAGCGGACTGAATATCACTAACCCGGCCCAGGCCACGGCTCACGCGACGCATTTCACGGCGCAACGGGAAGAATTCGAGGTGGATGCGGACGCGCCCGCGTGGTTGGTATTGTCGCAAACTTATTATCATCCCTGGGCGGCTTATGTGAATGGCCAGCCCGTAAAAATCTGGCGGGCCAATTATGCCTATCAGGGCATTCCCATCCCGCCAGGAAAAAGTCAGGTGCGATTGGTTTACCAGGACCGGCTTTTTCAATGCGGAGCCGTGGCGGCGGCCATCACGCTGGTCGGCTGCTTAATAGTCCTGCGTCCCAGAGGGAGCGGCCGCCGAGGAATTCCCGAAGCTTAACCGGCCAGTTCAAGATTAGGTTTGGCCGCTATCCGGAGCAGAGGGCTTTCAGGGTTCGTTTCACGCGGGCAATTTTCAGCGCCGCTGCTGATGAAGGATATTGGCCCAGCCAGGGCAGGGTGAAGATTTGATCGGGCGGAAAATAATTTCCGAGCAGCCGGGCGTTGTGCGCCGTGGCGGCATCCGGTTTGGCCGGCAGCATCAACACCACCCGCGCCCGCCGCCGCAAAGGTTCCGGCAGCGCGGCCAGCGTCAGCAAAATGTGATTAACCGCGCCGAGCTTATTTGGCGCGACAACAATTGGCGTTGCGCGCAGGGCAATGATCAAATCGAGCGAATTAAAATTTTCCCCGAGCGGGCTCAGCAAGCCGCCCGCGCCTTCCACCAGCGTCACGGCAAATTTTCGCCGGGTTGCCCGGAGGTGCGCCAGCACGGCCGCCAGCTTCACCGATTTCCGTTCCAGCTGGGCCGCGACCGCCGGCGCCAGGGCCGCGCGAAAATGCCACGGATTGATTTCATCCAGCGTCAAGTCGCCAGCCAACGCGGCGTGCAAAATAAGCGCGTCGGCGCGGCCGCCGGAGCACAGCGGTTTGAGCGCGGCGACCGGGACGCCGCGCTGCCGCAGAAATTGCGCCAGCAGCGCGGTTAAAACGGTCTTGCCGACGCCGGTGTCCGTACCGGTGATGAAGAAAGCTGGCTGCATGCGCGCACATCAAAGCGGAATCAGTCGTTTTCCGCCATCAAAACAATTTGCCAACGGGCCGCCGGGTATTTATCCTGCACGGCTCGTTAAACTCATATTTTACTGTGAACGTATCTGTTGAAAATTTGGCCCCGTGCAAAAAGCTCGTGCGGGTGGAACTGGACGCAACCGCCGTGAACGCGGCATTTGACGCCATCACGAAGGATATCCAGAAGCAGGCATCATTGCCGGGCTTCCGGCCGGGCAAGGCCCCGCGCGCGATGATCGAAAAGAAATACGACGCGGAAATCCAGGATGAAGCCAAGCGCAAGCTCATTGGCGACGCCTACCGCCAGGCGATTGACGAACAGAAAATCCAAGTGGTCGGCCAGCCCGACATCGAGGAAGTGCAGTTTGGCCGCGGCCAGGCCCTGCAGTTCACCGCCACGGTCGAGACCGCGCCGGACTTTCAACTGCCGGAATACAAAGGCCTGCCCGCCACGCTGGACACAAAATCCGTGACCGACGCGGACGTGGAACGTGCGCTGGAACTGCTGCGCGGCCAGCACGCGAATTACCACACCGTCGCCCGGCCGCTCGCCAACGGCGACATCGCGGTGGTCAACTACACCGGCACCAGCGAAGGCAAGGCCATCACGGAACTCGCACCGACGGCCAAGGGTTTGACGGAGCAGAAAAATTTCTGGGTCGAAACGACCGAGGGAAAATTCATCCCCGGTTTTGCCGCGCAGCTCATCGGCGCCAACGCCGGCGACAAACGGACGGTGACGGTTGATTTTCCGGCTGATTTCGTGACCAAGGAACTGCAAGGCCGAAAAGGCGCTTACGAGGTTGAATTGGTCGAGGTGAAGGAAAAGGCGCTGCCGGCGCTGGACGATGAGCTGGCCAAGAAGTTCGGCGCGGAAAACCTGGAATTGCTCCGGACCGGCGTCCGCGCGGACTTGGAAAACGAGTTAAAATACTCGCGCTCAAAAGCCGTGCGCGGCCAGGTCGTCCGCGAGCTGTTGAACAAGGTGAATTTCGACCTGCCGGAAACGGCGGTCGCGGCGGAAACGCGCAACGTGGTGTACGACCTCGTCCGCCAGAACACGCAGCGCGGGGTCGCGCGCGAAATGATCGAGTCACAGAAGGACGAGATCTATGCCGCCGCCGCCGGCAGCGCCAAGGAGCGCGTGAAACTGGCGTTCCTCGTGAACAAGATCGCCGAGCAGGAAAAAATCCAGGTCGCGCAGGAGGACGTGCTCAAGCGCGCGCAGCAGCTGGCGGCGATGTACCAGATGCCGTTCGAGCAGTTCATCAAGGATGTGCAGAAGCGGAATGGCGTGAACGAGCTTTATGAGCAGGTCCTGCACGAGAAAGTGCTGGAACTGGTCGAGAAAAACGCGATCATCGCGGAGACCGCCCCGGCGAAGTAACCTTTCGGTTACTTTGCGGCGGGTTGCGGCGTCTGATTTGCCATGAAAAAAATCGGTGCCCTTTTGTTGTTGATTGCCAGCCTGCCCAGGTTGTTCGCGCAGACGAATTCGCCGGCGACCCACCCGCTCTCGTTGGATGATTGCTTTACCGAGGCGCTCCAGCACAACCTCGATGTCCAAATCGAGCAGACCGCCCCGGAAATCTCGCTCTATGACTTGAAGGCCGCCTACAGCGGTTACGACCCGCTGTTTAGTTTCTCTGGCCAGCACCTGTACAACGACTCCGGGGCGTCCTTTCAAAACGGCCAGCAAATATCCGGCTCGGAATACAATGAACAATACTACTCATCAGGGCTTTCCGGCGGCACGCCCTGGGGTTTGAGCTATAATCTGGGCGGCAATGTTTCGCGCTTCACTGGTAATGATGTCTCAACCGGACTCAATGGCTCCGGCAATCCGATTAGTATCTATTCTCCGTTTCAAACTTCATCCGGCCAGGTTGGAGCGCTGTCCCTGACCCAGCCGCTGCTCAAAAATTTCTGGATTGATAGCACCCGACTGACCATTCGTATCAACAAAAACCGGCTGCAATATTCCGAACAGGGCTTGCGCTTTCAAATCATTACCACGGTGACCGCCGTGGAAAATGCCTATTATGAGCTGATCTATGCCCGCGAAAATGTGAAGGTGGAGCAGGAGGCGCTGGTGCTGGCGCAGACGCAGCTGGACGATGACAACCGGCGGATGGTGGTGGGCACGGTCGCCGAACGCGGCGGAACGATTGAGCAGGACGAAGCCCAGGTGGCGCAGAGCCGCGCAAACCTGATCGCCGCGCAAAACACCTTGTCCATGGACCAGAACGCCTTGAAGAGCCTGCTCACGGATGACTATGCCCAGTGGCATGACGTGGACATCGAGCCGACCGGGACACTGACGGCGGGGCGCCAGTTGTTTGACGTGCAGGACAGTTGGAACAAGGGCATGACCGACCGGCCCGATCTGGTGCAGGCGCGGTTGAACCTCGAGCAGCAGGGCATCCAGTTGAAATATTATCGCAACCAGCTTTTTCCCGAGGTGAATCTAATCGGCAGCTACGGTTACAACGGCGCCGGGCAGGAGTTCAGTGATACGTTCAACCAGTTCGCCGCCGCCAACCGCCCCTTTTACAGCTATGGCGCGCAGCTCTCCATTCCGTTGGGCAATATCGGAGCGCGCAACCAGTTGAAAGCCGGCAAGGCCACGGAAAAACAACTGCTGCTCCAGTTGAAGCAATTGGAGCAAAACGTCATGGTGCAAATTGACAATGACGTCAAGGCCGCGCAGTCCGCCTGGGAAAGCGCGGACGCCACCCGGCAGCAGCGCATCTATGCCGAGGCGGCGCTCAATGCCGAACAAGGCAAGTACGCCGTCGGCAAAAGCACCACCTTCACCGTGCTTCAGCTCCAAAACAACCTGACCTCCGCCCGCTCGCAGGAGATCCGCGCGCTCGCCAATTACAACCAGGCGCTCGCCAACCTCGCCGCCGCCGAAGGCAGCTCCCTCCAGCGCGACCAGCTCGACCTCCAGGTCAAGTAACCGGCATGGCAGGCGACGAAGAAAAACCATTCCGCATCGGCTCGGTGCCCTACCTGAACGCCGCGCCGCTCACGCGCGACCTCCCCGGCAAACTCATTTTCGCCAACCCAGCCCGGCTCGCCGAACTGCTCCGGCGCGACGAGTTGGACGCCGCGCTGGTCAGCATCACCGAGGTGTTGCTCAATGACCGCTACGACATCCTCGACGGCGTAGCCATCGGCTCGCTCGGCGAGGTTTACAGCGTTTTGGTCGCGCACAAACGGCCGCTGACGGAGGCGAAAGTGATTTTCTGCGACCCCGCCTCGCTCACCAGTGTGAATCTGCTGAAAGTGCTGCTGGCCGAACGCGGGTTACAGCCGGAATTCCAGCCGCTGGAAAATTACGCGGCGGCAAAGGATAAGGATTTCGTCCTGCTCATCGGCGACCCCGCGATTGAATTTCAACGTTCGCCGCACGACCACGAAATTTTCGACCTGGGCCTGGCGTGGTCGGAGCTGACGAATTTACCCTTTGTTTATGCCGTCTGGGCGCTGCGGCGGGGCCTGGAGAATAAGGAGCTGCGGAGCGAATTGCGGCAAGCGAAGCGCTTCGGCATGGAGACGCTGGATTACCTAGTTGAGACGCGCGAGGAGTTCGATGCGGATTTCCGGCGCGATTATTTCGAGTGGCACATCCAATACCATCTCGGCGAGGATGAGAAACGCGGTATCGCCAAATTCTGTGAACTGCTCCGCAAACACCACCTCGGCCCGGTATTCGAGCCGAAATTTGTCAGTTAAAACTTCGTCAGCTTTTGCAGTTCCTTCACGCGCCGGTCGATGTCGCCAAGCTTGGCCTTCGTCGTGGCGTTCAGGCCGAAACCTTCGCAGCAGAACGACGCCGTGACGCTGCCATAAACCATCGCGCGGCGGATGTTCGCATCAATTGAACCCTTGGCGGTGGCGAGATAACCCATCAGGCCGCCGACGAAGGAATCGCCCGCGCCGGTCGGGTCTTCGACGGTATGCAGCGGATAGGCCGGGCAGATGAAAATGCCTTGGGGGCCCGACAAAACCGAACCGTGCGAACCTTGCTTGATGATGACGTATTTCGGGCCCAGTCGGTGAATCTTTTTCAACGCCACAAACAGATTGTCCGTTTTCGTCAGCTGGGCGGCCTCACTGTCGTTGAGGACGAAGCCGTCCACGCGCTTGAGCAGTTTCAGCAGGTCGGCCAGGGCAATGTTCAGCCACAGGTCCATGGAATCGGCGACGATGAACCTGGGCTGGCGCAGTTGGTCGAGCACGGCGAGTTGCAATGCGGGCGCGATGTTGCCGAGCAGCACGAACCGGGCGTTCTGGTACGCCGCCGGCAATTTCGGCGTGAACGTTTCAATCACGCCCAGTTCCGTCGCGAGCGTGCGACGGTGGTTCATGTTGATTTCGTATTCGCCCGACCAATGGAAAGTTTTGCCGGGCAAAATCTGGAGGCCGGCGAGGTCGATCTTATGTTTGCGATACAGTTCGAGGTATTTCTTGGGGAAATCCTCGCCGACGCCGCCGACGAGTTGGACCGGCGAGAAAAAGCTCGCCGCCACTGCCGCGTGGCTGGCGGAACCGCCCAGCAGGCGCGGGTTTTCCTTGGTGGGCGTCTTGATGGAATCAAGGGCCGTGGTGCCGACGATGAGTACGCTCATGGGTGTTGGGAGTCCGGTTTCGGGAATTGGGTCGGGTGGAAAATGGCGCGCGTCACTTTTTCTCGATGAGTTCGATCTCGTAGCCTTCGGGCGCGTCGATGAAAGCGAAGGTCGAACCGTTGGCGCTGGTCGTCGGACCGTCGGAGTATTTCAAGCCGTGCGCGGCGAGGTGCCGGGCAAACTCGTCGAGGCTGTCCACCGCAAACGCCAGGTGTGTCAGGTCCGGCTGGACCTGCACCGGCCCGCTGCCGGGATAACAGGTGATCTCGATCAATTCCTCGCTGCCGGGCGTCTGGAGAAACACCAGTTCCGATCCGCGCGGCGACTTATGCCGCCGGACTTCCGTGAGGCCGAGCACCTCCCGGTAAAATTTCACCGTCCGCTCGAGATCGTTCACGCGGTAACGCGTGTGCAGCAGTTTCGTGACAAGGCTCATCTTAACGTCCAATGTCCAAAGTCCCCGGCCCAAAGTCGAGCGCATTGTTTGACTTTGGGCTTTGGACTTTGGCCTGGGGACATTAGACTTGGTTTATGGGCAAACGACGCGAAGCGCGCGAACGCGCAGTGCAATTTCTGTTTCAGCATGACCTGAACCCGCCGGACAATCTTGAATTGGAGCTGGCGACGTTCTGGAACTCCCAGCGCGCCGCGGCCATTGAGGATGAAAAATCCGGCATGGCCAAGTGGGGCGAAGTCATCGAGCTGCCGCCGCCCACCGTTGATGATGCCGAACTGCGCCTGTTTTCCGAACCGCTCATCCGCGGCACGCTAGAACACCGGGACGCGATTGACGAGCACATCAAGAAGCACGCAAAGAACTGGGATTTTCACCGCATCGCCGCCGTGGACCGTAATATCATGCGGCTCGCCATCTACGAAATGCTGCATCGCCAGGACATCCCGCCGGTCGTGAGCATCAACGAGGCGGTGGACATTGCCAAAAAGTTTTCCACCGAGGACAGCGGCAAGTTCGTCAACGGCATCCTCGACAAGGTGCGCGGCGAAATCCTCCGGCCGGCGAGGAATGTCCCAAGTCCAAAGTCCCAAGCCTAAAGTCATGGCGAAGATTGAGCGATTTGAGGATTTGATCAGCTGGCAAAAACCCCGCGAGCTGAATCACTTCACCACTACTTTGGACCTTAGCCTTTGGACTAACCCATGAAATTTGCGGATCTCCATTTGCACACGCAGTTCTCCGACGGCACATTCACGCCGGAGGAACTGGTGTTGCGCGCGCAAAACGCCGGTCTCGCGTGCATCGCGCTCACCGACCACGACACCGTGGAAGGCTGCGCTCGCGCCGCCGCCGCCTGCGCGGCCGTGAAGATGGAATTCATCTCCGGCGCGGAACTCACCGCCGAGCACGAAGACACCGAGGTCCACATTCTCGGCTATTTTCTCGACCCGCAAAACCGGGTTCTGCTCGACCGCATCGCCAAGTTCCAGTCCGTCCGACAGAACCGCATCCACGAAATGTGCGCGGCGCTGAACCGGCTGGGCATCCCGCTCAAGGCCGCGTCCGTCTTTGCGCTGGCGAACTGCCGGTCGCCCGGGCGGCCGCATGTCGCCCGCGCGCTCGTGCAGGAAAAACTCATCGGCAACCTCGACGAGGCGTTTGAAAAATACCTCAAAAAAGGCCGGCCTGCGTGGGTGCCCAAGACCAAGATGTCCGCGCTGGAAAGCGTCCAGCTCATTCACGAGGCCGGCGGCCTCGCCGTCATGGCGCACCCGGGCTTGAACCGCACGGACGACATCATTCCCGGCCTCGTGGACGCCGGGCTCGATGGCATCGAATGTTTTCATACCAAGCATTCCACCGTGATGTCCGAGCGTTATTTGGAGCTCGCCGAGAAATACGACCTGCTCGTCACCGGCGGCAGCGACTGCCACGGGTTCAGCAAAAAACAGCCGCTCATCGGCACGGTGCGCCTGCCCTACGAACACGTCGAACGGCTATACGCCGCAAAAAAGCGGGCCGATGAAAAACGCCGGCCAGCCGCTGCAAGATAAATTCGAATTCCGCACTCCGAATTCCGCATTTCCAACATGGGTTTATTTGCCAAATTCAAGGCCGGCCTCGCCAAGACACACGCCAAGCTCACGCACGAACTCAAGCGCATCGTCACGCGCTCGCCCAAGCTGACCGCCGAGTCGCTGGAAGAAATCGAGCAGGCGCTCATTGCCGCCGACCTCGGCTTGGCGATGACCACGCAAATCGTGGGGGCGGTGAAGCTAGCCTATGAAACCCAAGGCTCGGCGGGGCTGGACTATCTCGCCATCGCGCGGGCGGAGATCGAGAAAAGCCTGGCCACCAACCGGCCCGGCCTGCGCGAAATGCCCGGCAGCACCTGCGTCGTCTCCATCGTGGGCGTGAACGGCACGGGCAAGACCACCACCAGCGCGAAGCTCGCGCATTATTTCCAGACGCAGCACAAATCCGTGCTGCTCGCCGCGTGCGACACATTTCGCGCGGCGGCCATTGAGCAGCTCAAATTATGGGGCACGCGCCTCAAGGTCGAGGTCATCGCCAGCGGCTACGGCGCGGATGCGGCGTCCGTGGCGCACGACGCCGTCACCGCCGCGCAGGCGCGCCAGGCGGATTACCTGTTCATCGACACCGCCGGCCGCCTGCATACGAAGCACAACCTGATGCAGGAACTCCAGAAGCTGCACCGCGTCATCGGCAAACAGCTCGCCGGCGCGCCGCACGAGGTGCTGCTGGTGCTGGACGGCAGCACCGGCATGAACGCGCTAAACCAGGCGCGCGAATTTCACAAGGCCGTGCCGCTCACCGGCCTGATCGTGACCAAGCTGGACGGCACGAGCAAAGGCGGCATGGTGGTGGCGATCCAGAAGGAGCTCGGCCTGCCCGTCAAATTCATCGGCCTCGGCGAGCAGCCGGACGACTTGCAGCCCTTCGACGCCAAACAATTTGCGCAGGCGTTGTTTGAGGAATAATTTAACCGCAACCTCTTTCGGCTTTTCTTTCAACGGCCAGCAATTAGGCTTTTGGCATGAGTCATCTCTCACGCGCCATTGAAGATTCCATCGTCGCGTTGCGCAGCCTGTCCGCGCTGGAGGAGCCGCTGGGCCGCGCGGCGGAGCTCGTCCTGCGCTCGCTCACCGGCGGCCACAAGCTGCTGGTCTGCGGAAATGGCGGCAGCGCGTCGGACGCCACGCACCTGGCCACAGAATTTCTCTGCCGTTTCCGCGAGGAACGCCGGCCGTATCCCGCGATCTCGCTCACGGCCAACGGCGAGTTCATGACGGCCGTCTGCAACGATTATCACGCGGACGAAATCTTTGCGCGCCAGGTCTGGGGCCTGGCGGAAAAAGGCGACGTCCTCATCGCCCTCACTACGAGCGGCAAATCCAAGAACATCCTCCGCGCGCTGGAAGAGGCCCGGCGCAAGGGCATTGAAAGCATCGCCATCCTCGGCCGCGACGGCGGCTTCACGAAAGGCGTGGCGACGATTGATCTGATCGTGCCCGGCACGGTGACGGCGCGGATTCAGGAGGCGCAAAAAGTCCTCTTCCACGCGCTTTGCGAAATGGTTGAGGAAAAGCTGCCGAAGCCGTGACCGGCGGGGTCACGAATTGGCGTAGGTGTTGCAAGCATGGTAAATCAGAATCGTGTCTACCGCGCTCCAGAGCAGGGCGCCAAATGTAGCGCAAATCAATCCCAATATCCGTTGCGGCTTCGCCGGATTCCAACACTGCCGCTCCTTTTTGCGCGCCGAAAAAGATGCCCACAGCGACGCCAACGCAAAAGGCACGCCAATCAGCGGCAGCAAACCCAGTAATCCCAGCGTCAGGCAGCGGATGGAGCCTTTCATCATCTTGATCTTGGCGGCGGGAATGCTGGTTTCCGTTTTCATTTTACCTCCAAGGTTGCGGACCTGACTGCGTTGGTTTGCGGACCGTTCAACCGTTTGATTTGTTGTTGCTCCAAAAGTTTCACCTCGCGATGAAGGTGGAAGAGCGCCTGGCTTTCCGCAGTGACCAGCACCATCATGATGGCCAGCAACGCGATAAAAACGATCGTTGCCAGACCGCTCTCAGGTTTCTGATTAGATTGAGTGCGTGAAATATTCATGGCTGCGTTGGCACGGCAGCAAAGGTGAAAAGCAGCGGTAGATGGGTTTCCTGACGGCGCTGCCTCAATTCCAGCTCCCACCGCCATGCGGTCACGGGACCGCGCGCATCCGCCGCCATTTGCGACGCCTTCACCTGGGGCAGCAGCAGTTGAGAAATGTTTGCGGCCGGGGATTCGCGCCGCATTTCGCCGGATTCAAAGCGGTAATCAATTTCCCGTCCCGCTTCAGGAATCCGCACCACTTCGCCGGTCGTCGTCACCTCGACCGAAATTTTTCCGGTGGCGGCGCGCACGTCCGCCCGCCAGTGCTCACCGGCGCGCAAGGCGGCGGCGATGTCGTCCGTCGTGCCAATCAACGCCTTCGAATGGTCCCAGCAGAAGTAAAAGGCCGCGAAGCCGATGCCCAGTAGGATGGCGAAAACTGCGATATAGACCATGCATTCAATCAGCAAAGAGGCCGCTGCCCGGCGCGTTCTCGACATGGGTTGGGGCAGTCTCATTTGAGGATGGTTTCGCGGACGATGATGCCAAGGCCATGTTTCCCGTTGAATTGCCATTCGAGGCGCAGGTGGTTTCCGGCTTTGGTCAGTTGAAAATGGCCCGGCGGCAAATGGGCGGCGGCGTTAGCGTGAACGGAATACGTCTGCACACCATCGGGTAAATCCTTGCCGACCCCGGCGGCGAGAATTTCCATTTCGCCATCCACGATTTCATTGGCAACACTGCGACAGTATTCCATCTTCAAAACTTGCCATTCGCGGTCAAAGGCATAGCCCAACGGTACGACCGCCAGCGTGAGAATCGCCACGCCGACCAGCAAATCCACTTCCAAGAAACCGCGCGCGCGGCGCAGTGAATGGAAGTTGTTGTTTGACGGACGAGTTTTCATTGCAACAAGGCTCCCCGCAAAACTGCGATCAAAATGCCAAACATACCGACGGCGATGAGCGCGACGACCAGACCGTTCAAAATCACGAGGCCGCTGGTGACCACATGGGTCATGGCTTCCTCCTGTTGAAACGCCCTGGCGTCGAGCGCCTCGTGCCAGCCACGCAACGCGGGGAGAAATCCGCCGTACGCGTGCGTGGCGTTAGTGAGCCGCCAGTGAAATTCGCCAGTGTCGTCGAACGCGCGAACGGCGTCATCCAGTTTCGCACCGTATTCGAGCGCGGCGATCACGCGGCGGGCGCGGCGGCGGCAGATTTCGTTGGCGGTGGATTCGCCCGCGAGCCGGACGGCTTCGGCTTCCGGCACGACACCGTCAAGCAGCACGGCCAACATGGCGGAGAAGGTGCGCTGTAATCTTTTTTGCTTCCACGGCACCCGCCAGGCGATCCAGTCCACGACGGGAATACTGCGGAATTGAAACCAGCGCACCAACCCAGGCCCACCGATGTAAACTAAGGCCACGCCCGCCAAGGCAAAGAATAAAAATGCCTCAAAACCAACCAGAATGGATGAGTGGTTGAGGGCCAGGACGAATTGTGTGATCGGCCACAGTTGCACGTTCATCCCGGCGGCCACCTCCTTGAACTTGGGGATGACGAACGTGCTAATCAGCGTGATCATCACAATGGAAACTGGCGCGAAAACCAGTAAGATCGCCACCATGTAGTGCATGGTGCAGCGAACGGTGTCGGGTGCGACGCGCAACACTTCGCGACAGGCGGGCAGAACTTTTTTCAGGTCGCCCAATTTTTCTCCGGCGCCGAGCATCGCGTTGACCTGCGGTGGCAGGAAGCTAGGAATCTTTTCCAGCGCCACGCCCAGCCGCGCACCATCTTCAAGATGTGCAGCCACCAGGTAAAAACGCACGCCCATCACACGGTCACGGCTTTCGGCGGCGGAAAGAATCGCCGACTCAATTGGCTGGCCGCGCTCTAGAGCGGTTTCCAGCAGGTCGAGAAAAAACCGGGCCCGGTCGCGTCGCTGCATCGGCAGCGAAAGCAAAAAATGCAGCAGCACCGAAAATACCAAGCCGGGCAACAGAACCAGAACGGCATACCAAAACAATCCGGCCAGAAATGTTAACGCTTCATTCATTGGATTTTACCGTACAAAGCCGTTCAACCACCGCTCAGGTTAGTGACCATGGCAATCATTGGCAAAAACATGCTGATGACCAGAAACGCTTGTGAGATGACGACTACGCCCAGAAACAGCGACGCCAATGGCAGAACCGAAAACAGCGCGACTTCGGTGCGGTAAATGGCGCGTGAATGGTAAATATCCGCCGCGCGCTTGAAGCCCTCGGACACATTTTCGCCGGAACCCGAAACAATCCAGACGAACATTGGTGGAATTAGTTTGCTGCCGGTGGCGACTTCGGAAAATTTGGTGATGCCAGCGGCGAGCTTCGTCCGCCACACCTGCAAATCGGCAGTAGCGACGCGGTTATTCTCAAGCTGTTCGACCAGACCGATAGCTTCCGGCAGGCTGATGCCGTTCTTCAACAGCAAGTTGACTGCTGAGGCGATGCGGGAAACCGTGGCCTCCTTGAAGGCCGGCAGCCGCCAGAGAATTTTTCCCCGCATCGTCGGCAAAAAAACCAAGGACAGCATCACCAAAAATAAAACACCGAGCGCCATCGGAAAAATCCAAATGGCCTGTAACGTTTGAAACGCAAAAAGTGTCGCAACTGGAATATGAATACCCATTCCTGAATAAATGTCCTTGAACGACGGGCCGATGACACAGTTCCATGCGAAGGCCAGCACCAATGAAATCAAAAATGCTACAAACATCACGATCAACGGATAGGTCATCATGCTTTTTAGCCGCGTCCAGACGTTATTCTGCCGCTGGAAATAATCCGCCAGCATCGTCAGCGCGCCGGGCAGGTCGCCGCTTTTGACGCCGACCAGAATCATGCGCTTGTAAAGTTCGGGAAGCTGGCGTGGCGCGAGCGCGGCGGCCATCGGCGTGCCTTTGGCGAGATCGGTTTCGAGCGCCGTCAACTCGTCGCGCAGGCTGCCTCGCCGCATCTCCTGGCAGAGCCGCCGCAGTGCGCCTTCCAGCGGGATGCCGTCGCGCAGCATCGCGGCGAGCTGCTGGTTGAAAAAGGTAAATTCGTCAGTATTCATAAGCCGAAAACCCGGTTGAATTCCGCTTCGTCCGTCACGCCCTGGTTCACCAGCGCACGCGCCGAGGCGGCGAGCGTTGGCATTGGCACCAGCGCAGTTAGTTCGCGGCGGCGGATCTGCTCGCGCAAACTTTCATTAACGCGCAGCCATTCGACGAGCGGCACGCGTCCGTTGTAGCCGGTGCGCAGGCAGCTTTCGCACCCGGCTCCGTCACACGCGGAACAAACTTTGCGGACGAGCCGCTGGTTAAAGACAAGTTCCACCGCGCTGGCCACGGCGGAATGATCAGAACACATTGCCAGCAGCCGCTCGAAAACCCCTTTGCCCGAGCCGGCGTGCAGCGTGGAAATCACCAGGTGCCCGGTCAGTCCGGCGCGCACGGCGAGCTGCGCGGTGGCCTCGTCGCGAATCTCGCCCAGAATCAAAACCTGCGGATCCTGCCGCAGCAGATGTCGGGCGGCCCGCGCGAAATCCAGGCCGATGGCTTCGTTGATTTCGGTCTGCATCGTGCCGGGAACAATCTGTTCCACCGGATCTTCCACGGTAATAATGTGGCGTCCGCGCAATTCGGCCACGCGGCGCAGGCAGGCGTAAATCGTGGTGGTTTTGCCGCTGCCGGCGGGGCCAGTGAGGAGGAGCAGGCCCGTGGTTTGGCGGAGAAATTTTTCCAGCTCGGCGTTCGCCGCGGCGGGCAGAGAAAGTTCGCCCAGCGATTTAGCGGTCTCGGTATTGAACAGCCGGAGCACAATTTTCTCGCCGGTGACCGTCGGGTAGGTGGCGACGCGGAGGTCGTTCTTGCTTTTGATTTCGTCATGGGGAATGCGGCCGTCCTGCGGCAGCGTTTCCTGATACGTTTTCAGCCGCGCAAGAAATTTGATGCGGCCAAACACGCGTTCCGCCACGTCGGCGGTCAATTCCGCGCCGGGCGTGATGACGCCATCGAGCCGGAAGGCCACCTCCGCCGTCCGGCCGCGCATCTGTAAATGGATGTCGCTTGCCCCGGCGCGCTCGGCCTGCCGGACGAGCTGCTCCAGCACTTTCGGCGCGGAGGTCTCCCCCGGGCTGGCGCCGGGCGAAGCTGGTTCAGCGTGTGAAATCATAAAAGTGTGCGCCCGTCATTCCTTGTCCACGACGAGATAATGCAGGCCATGTTCGTCGGCCATGAACCCGCGCAGGTGGCCGGGCAGCGCGGCCAGTTGCTGCCGGACAAATTGTTCCTGCTGAAAAATGGCGCCGGAAGCCGCCTTCAACGGCTGGCCCAAAACCAGCAAGCCGATGACCAAACCGGCGCAGCTGGTGGCCCAGCGCCAGAAAAACTGCGGCAGCCAGCTCTCATCCGATTCGAACCGCCTGGTTGTTTTTGGCAACTGCCCGCGCACGCGCGCGGGAAAATCGTTCCAATACTCCTCCGACCGCTCCGGGGGGCGAACGTATTTCAATCGGGTCTCCAGCTCGAAGTCGTTCATTGCGCGCCTCCGTTGCGGGCCAGCCAGCCTTTGAGTTTCCGGCGGGCGGCGAACACCCGCCACGAAACCGTGGTTTCCGAGCAGCCCAGAAGATGCGCGGCCTCGGCATGGTTCAAGCCGTCGTAAATCGTAAGCACGATGGCGGCGCGCTGCTTGGCGGGTAATTTCAGGAGGGCGGCCTGCACCTGCTGGCACGCCCCATTTTCCGCCGGCGCATTTGCACCATTCACAGGCTCGCGGGAAAATTCCGCCGCGCAGTTCGTCTGCATTTGAAATCGCCGCGCCTCGCTTTGTTTCCAGTTCAGGCAGGTGTTGACCGCGATGCGATAAAGCCAGGTGGAAAATTTCGCCGTGCCGCGAAACGCGCCAATCTGCGCGTAGGCGCGGATGAACGTCTCCTGCGCGAGATCCTCGGCGTCGGCCGGCGATCCCGTCATCCGAAATGTCAGCGAATGAATCATGCGTTGATGATTACGAACCAGCTCTTCAAAGGCCGCCGGGCTGCCCTTTTGAGTTTGCAACACCAGTTCTGCGTCGGCGTCAGCCATGCGGCTTGGGTTTACTGGTTCTGACAAACCCGGATGCGGAATCCTTTGAATTATTTTTTTGCCGGCCAACGAAACCTCCGCGCCGACACTGCCGCCTTCAAGGTTGAGAAAGGCGAAAGCGGTCATGGGAAACGATTTTTAACCGCGAAACCCACCAAACAAACGAAAAGGATCACTGAATGAAAGCCAGATTTTGAATCCGGTTTTATTTCGTGTGGTTCGTGTATTTCGTGGTTGCATCAAAAATAATCCGGTTCGTTGCCGGCTTTCCACTTGATGTTGCAGCCCATGCTGGCGACCTGAAACTCCGAGGTGCTCCGGCCCGCGAGCACGGCGTCCAGCGCGGCGCGCAGATCCTTGCCCGTGACCGGAATGCCATTGCCCGGCCGGCTGGCGTCGAACTGACCGCGGTAAACGAGGCGGCGGCCGCGATCAAACAGGAAAAAATCCGGCGTGCAGGCGGCGCGATAGGCCTTGGCCACCGCCTGGGTCTCGTCGTAGAGATAGGGGAAAATGTAACCGGCGGCTTTCACCTCATCCCTCATTTTGGCCGGGCTGTCGGCGGGATAATTCTTCACGTCGTTGGCATTGATGCCGACCAGGCCCACGCCGCGCGGCGCGTAGTCGCCCGCCAGTTGCGCTAGCCCGGCGCGAAGGTGGACGACATACGGACAATGGTTGCATATGAAAACCACGACGAGCGCGATTTTGTCTTTGAAATCGGCGAGTGAAACGGTTTTGCCGTACGGGTCCGGCAGTTGAAAATCCGGCGCGGTCGTGCCGAGTGGCAGCATGGTGGAAGGGGTTAGGGCCATGCGCAGAATGTGACGCCATTCAAAAAAATCTTCAAGCCGCTAAATTCGGGGGCAGCGGCCTTGTTTGGCAGAGCGCGGCGGGAACGAAGACCAGCCGCAGTATTGTTTACGGACTGCGGCTGGCACTGCGCGCACCCCCCACTCCAGGAATTTTAAATTAGGCCAATGGCCTGGTCGAGGCCATGTTCCGCTTAGCGCCGGTTTAGGGGGTTAAGGCGCAAAAATCGCTTTTGGGAAATGCTGGCGTCCGGCGGGACTGGTAAAAAAGCTCGTAAATCGCAAATCACAAATCGTAAATTGAGGGACACATGGCCAAGAACCTGGTTTATTTCGATCTGGAAACGCAGAAGTCCGCCGAGGAAGTTGGCGGCTGGGGCAACATTGCCAAGATGGGCATGAGCGTGGGCGTGACCTACAGCACGGCGCGCGGCGAATACAAAATCTACGGCGAGCCGCAGGTGAACGACTTGATCAACGAACTGCAACGCGCCGACCTCATCATCGGTTTCAACAACCTGCGGTTCGATTACGAGGTCCTGCACGGCTACACCTCGCTCGACCTGACCCAGCTGCCGACGCTGGACATGCTCGTGGTGTTGAATGAAAAGCTGGGCCACCGGCTCTCGCTGGATTCGATCGCGACGGCGACGCTCGGCGTGGAAAAAACGGCGGAGGGCCTGCAGGCGATCGAATGGTTCAAGCAGGGCAAACTCGCGGAGATCGCGGAATATTGCTGCTACGACGTGAAGATCACCAAGCTCGTCCACGAATACGGCGCGCGCCAGAAGCAACTGCAATACACCAACCGCTTCGGCAAAAAACTGACCGTGCCGGTGCACTGGTGAGTCAGCCGTGGGCCTTCAACTCGGTAACGGCTTTGTGCAACTGCAAGGCGAGTTCCTTCCGGTCATCTGTCGTGCGCTTAAAGGTTCCAAACCGTAGCGTGGCGCGGACCCGGCGTTTGCCGAGCAGTTTCAGCAGATGCGGGAAAAACGCGTGATCGCCCCAGTAGCACACCTCCGTTTTCGGATCGCCGTCGTCCAGTTCGTAGCGCAGGCAGGCGATGGCGATTTCGTAGCCGCCGCGCAGGGCCGGCTCCAGCAGCGGGGCGCGAAAGGGCAGGACGGTATCGCCATTGGAACTGGTGCCTTCGGGAAACACCGTCACCACCACGCCGGCGGCGAGCGCCTGTTCAATTTCATCGTTAACCGCGCCGACCTGGGTGCGGCGCTCGCGCTGGATGAAAATGGTTCCGCCCATTTTCGCGAGCGGACCAAAAACCGGCCAGTGCCGCACCTCCGCCTTGGACACAAACACCGACGGTGCGACGGAGCAGATCACGAGGATGTCGAGATAGCTCAGGTGATTGGAGACGAGGAGGCCGCGGCGCGGAACCTCGCCGGAAACCGTAACCGATCCGCCGAAGATGGCAAGATGCGCGCGGGCGGCGCGCTGCAGCCAGGCGGCGCGGGCGGCGCGCAGATTATCCGGCGCGGTCAGGACGACCTCAAAAAAATAGTCGAAAATGGCGGCAATGACTTTGCCGGCAAACCAGCCAAGCCTGCCGGCCGTGCGGGGCAACATGGACGGATTGGAAACGTGAAACGCCGCGTGGTCAACTGAGAAATCGCGCGCGGGCGGCGGCCGGCATCGCCGCCAGGTCGAGCAGCGTGAGAAAATCAATCGTCTGGAACTGGCGATCCAAAGCGGGTGCGCCACAGATTTTGGCCCCGACGGACAGATAGGCGCGAAGCAGTTTCGGGATGGAGACCGGTTCCTCCGCGAGCCGGTCCAGCGGGCATTCGAAAGCGGGCGTGGGCTGGGTGCGCCACGGCCAATCCGCCAGGAATTTCTGGCGGCACAGGGCGGTGTAAGCCGACGCGCCCACCGCGGCATCCTGCGAGGTCAGCGAACTGCACCCGATCAGATAACGGGCGCCGCGGGCCTGCGCGTAATCGGCGATGCCTTTCCACAGGCGGCCCAGCACCACGAGATTGCGGTGCTGGCGATGCACACAGGCGCGGCCCAGTTCGATGATTTCATGGCGCATTGGTTCGAACGGCGCAAATTCAAATTCCCTCGCGGAGTAATAGCCCAGATTGCGGGCGGCGTTGGCGCCGGTTTGCAAACGATAGGTCCCGACAATGTGGCCCGATGGCAAATGCTCCACGAGCAGGTGATCGCAAACGGCATCAAACGGGTCGGCGTCCAGTCCGGTCGCGTAGGATTGCGCGAGGCCCTCGTTCAATTCGAGATTGAAAACCTGAAAGCGCAGCTGCTGGGCGGCCTGAATTTCCGCCGGGCTGGACGTCAGCCGGGCGGCGTACTGATCCGAAGCTCCAACCAGCAACCGGACCGATTCTGGGTTCTGATTCATATGGTTAGCCTGGCAAACCCAGGTGACATCCGCATGGCGTTCAAGTTACTTTTTGGCGACGTGCGGCGAGGAACTTTTCTACGTATTTGCCCAATAGATCCGCCTCCAGATTCACCGCGTCGCTGACCTGACGCTCCCGCAGTGCCGTCACTTCAAACGTATGCGGAATGATCCATATACGGAAACTTTTCCGCTGCACGCTCGCAACCGTCAGGCTAATGCCGTCCACCGCCACCGAGCCCTTGAAAACCAGATAGCGCATCACGTCGGCTGGCGCGGCAATGTCGAGGACGTGGTCCTTGCCAGCGCGCTCCCAGCGGATGATTTTGCCCAAGCCGTCCACGTGGCCGGTCACGAAATGGCCGCCCAGCTCGCCGTTCGCGCGTAGGGAGCGCTCGAGGTTCACGAGCGAACCGGGTTTACCGAATTGAAAGTTGGTGCGCCGCCAGCTTTCCTGCAACAGGTCGAATTGGATCAACCTGGCTTTCCCGCGCGACGAAATTTTTACCGCCGTCAGACAGCAGCCGTTAACCGCCACGCTGTCACCGACCTTCACCCCGCGCCCGCACACGCTGGCGCGCACGGTCATTTCAATGGATTTGGTGGTTGGCGTGATCTGGTGAATGACGCCCGCTTCTTCGACGATGCCGGTGAACATGGGAAAGAATCTAAATTGATTGGGAAACCACGTCGAGTCGTGTTTTGCCAATCATTACCCGAAAATTGCGATTATTCCACGCAGGCGGTCAGCAGCAAATCCTCCCCCAACCTACGCCACTTGACCTCGCGCAGCCGGATCACTTCGCCCAAATTTTTGGCACCCGCGCCGGCCACCGCCCGGCGCGCGGACCGGCCGCCGAGGATTTTCGGCGCGTAAAAAAAGGCCACGCGCTGCGCCCAACCGCCGAGCAGAAAGGAGGCGTTCACCTCGCCGCCGCCTTCGACCAGCAAGCTCGTCACATTTTCCGCGCCGAGCTTTTTGAGGAGCCAGCGCAAGTCAATGGCGGATGGCGGATGGCCTATAGCGGATGGCTTGGCCGGCGCGGTGAGAACATTAACTTTTTGGGCCAAGGCCGCGACGCGTTTTCTGGGCGCATGCTGGCCGATCACGATCGTAGTCAGCGCTGCAAATTCATCACTCACTACTTTGGCTGTCAGCGGTGTCCGCGCGCGTGAATCGAGAATAATGCGGCGAAGTGGTTTGGGACTTTGGACTTTCGACTTTGGACTTTGAATGGGGCGCACGGTCAGGCTTGGATCGTCCGCCAGCACGGTGTTGATGCCGACCAGGATCGCGTCGCTGGCCTGGCGCAATTTCATCCCGTACGCGCGGGCTTTCGAGCCGGTGATCCATTTCGATTCGCCGCCGGCCGTGGCGATTTTCCCATCCAGGGTCATCGCCGCTTTGACCGTGACCAAGGGCGTGCGATGAACAATCCAATGATTGAACGCCGTGTTTAACCCCGCGCAGGTTTCGCCCAAAATTCCGGTCTCGACGGCAATACCGGCCCGCTGCAGAAGCTGGAAGCCTTTGCCCGCGTGACGGGGATTGGGATCGGTGGCGCCGACCACCACGCGCCGAATGCCGGCGGCAACGATGGCGTCCGTACAGGGCGGCGTGCGACCTTGCGTAGAACACGGCTCCAGCGTGACGTACAGCGTCGCGCCGCGGGGAATTTTGCCGCGCTTTTGCGCATCACGCAGCGCCGCGATTTCCGCGTGCGGTCCGCCCGCGCGCCGGTGCCAGCCGCGGCCGACGATTTGTCCGCTTTTCACCAGCACCGCCCCCACCATCGGGTTGGGCGAAGTCCGGCCCTGCCCGCGCCGGGCGAGCCGGAGGGCGAGCTGGATGAATTGAGCGTCAGACATGGTGCCCAGCGTAGCCGCTGGCGGTGAAAATGCCAAAAAGATTGGCGAACCGAGGATCAAATCAATTGCCGGCGAGGTGCGGGCGGTTCAAGTACCAGAGCAACACCACCACCATCATCATTCCCCCGAAAAAGATGGTGAAAAACCGGATCTGCCTCTAATGCGCTGTTGGCCTTCGCTTCCGGCATAAGCGGCAAAATTATGGGACACGCGGGCGGCCCGCGAATCTATTCAGGCCAGCCACCACGTCAAAAGCGGCGCGACCACCAACGCCGGCAGGTAATTCGCCAGTTCCACGCGGCGAACTTCCAGCACCACCAACGCCGTCGCACAAATCACCAGGCCGGCGGCGGCATTGACCGCCGGCAGAAGATGGTGACCGGTCAGCCACGGCAGGGCGAATGCCTGGGCGATCAGGGCCAGACCGTTCAGAAACAGAAAAACCGGCACCGCAGCCAGCGCCACGGGCCAGCGGAACTGCTTCACAAAACTCAGGGTCGCCAGCCCGTCCATGACCGCCTTCAGGGCGAGCGGTAGAAAATATCCGCCCAACCCATCGGTCACGGCGCCGAGGATGCCCAGCGGCGCGGCACAAAACAAAATCGTGGCGGCCAGAAAACCGGCGACCGGCCGGGCCGACGGCAGTTCGCCAGCGGCCAGCAAAGCCGCTGCCTGGCGACCCAGCCGGTTGGAAATTTTCTGCAGTCCGAGAATTTTTCCCAGCAGACTGCCCAGCACCACCGCCAGCCCGGCGATAAAAAGCTGCTTCACCACGGGCAGAAAAGCGCCGCTGACATTCTGCCACACCAGCTGTAAACCGCCGAAGGCGATGAACGCGCCCAGCAGGGACTTGATCCGATACTCCGCGCGGGCGGACAAGGGACGGCGCACCACCAGGCCAAGGAGGGCGCCCAGCAGGATGCCGAAGGCGTTAAGCAATGCGCCAATCACGCCCCGATTGTGCCGCGCCAGCGCGGCAATGAAAACGAAGAAAAGTTTCCTTTCATGCGCCGCACGACTTAAAATCCGGCCGCGCAAATGTCCGCCGTAAAAAAAACTTCGCCGTGGAGTTGGGTGCCGACCCTCTATCTCGCGGAAGGCCTGCCGTACGCGCTGGCGATATCGGTGTCGGTGGTGCTTTACAAAAACCTCGGCGTGTCGAACACGGCCATCGCCTTCTGGACCGGCTGGATCACGCTGCCCTGGGTCATCAAGCCGTTCTGGGGTCCATTCGTGGATCTGCTCGGCACGCGGCGCCGGTGGATTTGGGCGATGCAGCTTGGCCTCGGCACGGCATTCGCCGGCGTGGCGCTGACAATTCCAACGGCGCATTTTTTTCAACTGACGCTGGCGCTGTTTTGGCTGGCGGCGTTTAGCTCGGCCACGCATGACATGGCGGCGGACGGCTTTTATATCCTGGCCAATTCCGAGCGGGAGCAGGCCGCGTTTTCCGGCGTGCGCAATACGTTTTATCGGGTCGCGATGATCGGCGCCCAGGGGCAGCTGGTGGTGCTCGCCGGAAAAATCCACGAGCGCACGGGGAGCTTCGCCACGGCCTGGACAGTGGTGTTCGCCCTGGTGGCGGGGATTTTTCTGCTGTTCGCGCTTTATCACCGCTGGCGGCTGCCGCAGCCATCAAATGACGAGGCAGGCGGTGCAGGCGCCCGAAACCAATTTGCGGAAAATTTCTCCGGGACGTTCGCCGCATTTTTTCGCAAGCCAAAAATCGGCACGCTAGTGGCGTTCATTCTGCTTTACCGGCTCGGCGAGGCGCAACTGCTGCCGGTCGCCAAATTTTTCCTGCTCGACCCGCGCGCGAAAGGCGGTCTGGCTTTGTCGGACGACCAGTACGGCTGGCTATACGGACACCTCGGCATCGGGGCGCTTCTGGCCGGCGGCCTGCTCGGCGGCTGGGTGGTTTCCCGGCGCGGGTTGAAATTCTGGCTGTGGCCGATGCTACTGGCGATCCATCTGCCGGACGCGGTGTTCATCTGGCTGGCGGCAGCCCAGCCGCAAAATCTCCAGGCCATCGGGATCGGCGTCGCCGTCGAGCAATTTGGCTACGGGTTCGGTTTCACGGCGTTCATGCTTTACCTGATCCGCATCGCGCGCGGGCCGCAGGCGACGGCGCATTACGCCCTCTGCACCGGTTTCATGGCGCTGGGCATGATGGTGCCGGGCATGTGGAGCGGCTGGCTGCAGGCACACCTTGGCTACCCACTTTTTTTTGGGTGGGTTATTCTGGCGACGATTCCCAGCTTCCTGATCGCCATGAAAATTCCGCTGGAACCGGAATTTGGCCGGAAAACATCCGATGCCTGAAACCGTGAAATCACAAAGTCGTTTTCCCGGGTGGGCGCACGGGCTGGCTTTCGGCCTGTGCCTGCTGCCGCCGCTGGCGCTGGCGGTTTTGCTGCGGCGAAACGCGGTGAATGTGCCCTATTGGGACGAATGGGACGACGACCTCGCCGGAATTTTTCTGAAGTGGCACGCCGGGACTTTGAGCTTCGGCGACTTCTGGGCGCAGCACACCGAAAGCCGGTTGGTGCTGCCCCGCCTGATTTTTCTACTGCTCGGCAACCTGTCGCACTGGAATTTATGCTGGCAAATGACGACCACCTTCCTGCTGGTGGGCGGCGCGGCGCTGGCCATCGGTTGGCTCGGACGAAAAACTCTGGCCGAACATCCCGTGACGGGCTGGCTGGCCTGCTTCATAGCGAGCCTGCTGCTGTTTTCGCCGGCCCAATCCCAAGCGTGGCTGTGGGGACTGGAAATGATTTTATATCTACCGCTGTGCTTCATCCTCGCCAGCCTGCTCGTGCTGCGAACCAAGCTGGCGTGGCAAACTAAACTGCTCTACTGCGCGGTCATGGCCACCGCCAGCACTTATTCCTTCAGCAACGGCCTGCTCGCGTGGCCCGCGTTGTTTCCCATCCTGTTTCTGACCAAAGGCTGGCACGGCCTGCGGCAAAAAAGCCGCGCCGCGCTGCTTTGGCTGTTTGCCTTTCTGGCCAATGCCGGCTGGTATTTTCAGGATTACCAGTTTCCGACCACGCCGGGGCTGTGGCAGGTGCTCTGCGCCCAACCGCTGCTGGTGTTGGAATATCTCTGTGCGTTTCTGGGCGGCCCGCTCGCCAACCAGAACAGCGGCCAGGAAACGCCGATCGCCATGGTGGTCGGCGGCAGTCAATTTGTTCTGTTCTTCGCCATTGGCGTGGCCGTTTTCCACAGGCGTAAGCATGTCGCCTTGATGAGCCGCGTCTGGCCGTGGCTGACGCTCGGCGGCTACGCCGTGTTAAGCGCGTTGCTGGCCACGGCCGGCCGCGCAGCGTTCGGTCCGGCACAGGCGCTCGCGCCGCGTTACGGAATTTTTGGCATCTGTCTCACCGTGGCGCTGGTTTATCTTGTGCCGATCCTGGTGTTTTACCCGTCGGCACCGGCGGGTAAGCTACGTCCGGCGGGTCTAACCCACAGCTTGATTACACTGCTGCTCGGCGCAATGATCATCGGCCTATATGCCCTGGCATTGCCGGCGGCGGTGGTGAACCTGAAAGTGTTCAGCTACGATCTTCGGGAGGCGAAAGCCTGCCTGAAATTTCTGGATGTGCTCCCGCCGCAACCGGCGACAACGGCTTTTCTGTGTCCGGACTATCTCCGCGTAAAGCATATGGCCGACGAACTCAACCAGGCCGGCGTGTGGAATTTTTCCCTGTTCCAGACGCGGCGGCTCGCCGATTTCCAAACGGACCAGCCGCCCGCCGGGCCGTCCGGCAGCATCGAAAACAGCCAGGTATCCGGCACCCAGCTGGTGCTGTCCGGCTGGGCGTTCGCCGCGCCGCGCCGCGTCCCGGCGGATTGCGTCTTATTCACCAGCGAAGGCGCCGGCGTTGAACCGCAAATCTTCGCGCTCATGGATCAGCGGTTCGTGCGGGCGGACTTGGTGAAACGCTTTCAGGATTCCGCGTTCCTGCTGGCCGGCTGGGAGAAAACCTGTCCGCTCGCCGATCTGCCCAAGGGCACGCTCACGGTGAAGGCCTGGAGTTACGATTTGGCAACCGACCGGCTCACGCCACTGGCCGGCGAGGTGACCTTGACCAACCGCTGAAAAGAATTGCTTTGAACGGGCCGGGCGCGACAGAATCCAATCACCACAGATGAAATCTATCCGCCTGCTCCTGTTGCTGCTCGCGCTCTGCCCGGCCTTGGCCGGCCGCGCCGACCTCGCGTCGATCTTCACCAATGCCGCGCCGGCCGTCGCGCTGGCGGACCGGCCGAGCCTCATCGTGATCCAGTGCCACGGGCTCGCACGCGGCGACCTGAGCTGCTACGGCCAGACGAATTTCCAGACGCCCAACCTCGACCGGCTGGCGGCGGCGGGCATGCGCTTCACGCATTACACCGGCGGCGCGGACAGCGTGGCCACGATGGCGGCCCTGCTCGCGGAAAAAAATCTCGCCGCCGCCGGCGAACCGAACCTCGCCCAACGACTCCAACTCGCCGGCTACCGCACCGCCCTCATCGGCGAATGGGTCCTCGGCACCCAGCCGTGGACGCGCGGCTTCGACGAATTCGCCGGTTTTCTGGACGATGCCGAGGCGCAGAATTATTTTCCGGCGACGCTCTGGCGTTACGCGCCGAACAGCATCGTGGATCCGGTCAGCAACCATATCTCCGCCTTCGTCGGCCGCGAGACGCTTTATCCGAACCGCGACGGCCTGCGCGGCCAGTATCTGCCGGACCTGTTCGTCAAGGCGATGAACAATTTCCTGCGCCTGAACCAGCCGGACCGCGCCAACCATTACCGCCCGTTCTTTCTGCTCGTGAATTTCCCCGCGCCGCGCACCACCACCGCTGGGGCGGATGATTTTCCCGTGCCGAGCGATGCCCCGTTCACCGACGAACCGTGGCCGCAAGCCGCGAAGAACCGCGCCGCGCTCGTCACCCGCCTCGACGACAGCCTCGGGCGGCTGCTGGAGCAGTTGGGCAAATTTCAGCGGACCAATAACATCGCCATTTTCTTCACCGCCAGCGCTGCGCCGGAAAAGTTTGCAAACCAGCAGCTCAACTTCCTGCTGCCCGCCGGTGATTTCCGCGATGCCAAGAATGTCCAGCCCACGCCGCTGCCAATGATCGCTTGGTGGCCGGGGAAAATCCCCGCCGGCCGGGTCAGCAAAATGCCATGGAGCGCAACCGACTTTACGCCGACGGCGCTGGGCATGGCACGGGTAAAGTCGACGGCGGGATTGACGGGAATTTCCGTTTTACCGAACCTGTTTGAGGAGCCGGGGACGAACATATTGAATTTACCGGACCTGCCGTAAGGCTTCCTTAGCGAGCCGGTGTGCTGGCCGGCAGCGGGCCGAAGTCGCGCTGCTGCTCCACTTTTTTCACGGCAAGCGCCACCCAAAAAACCGCCAGCGCGAGAAACACAAAAATCGCCACCGCCACCATCCACGGCCACTGGTATTTTCGTTTGGGAGAAGGGTTGTCCGGCTCGTTCATTTGATACTTCTCCGCCAGCATAATCTGAATCCGGCCCGGAAACCATCAAGATTACGGTCGCGCCGACAAAACTCGACCGCCGGCGATTTTACGGTAGATTGCGGCACGTTTCATGCACGAGACTGACAGCCAGGAAGACCCCACGCTTACGCCGACGCTCCCTCCCGCCGGCCGGCAGACCTACGCCGTCTTCCGCAACGCCGACTTCGTGCGCTACCTCATCGCGCGGTTCATCGCCGCGCTGGGCATGCAGATGCTGGTCACCGCGCTGGACTGGGAACTCTACAAACGCGCGCACTCCGGCCTCGCGCTCGGCTTCGTCGGTTTGTCGCTGATGGTGCCGATGATCTTGTGCACGCTCCCGGCAGGCCAGGTTGCCGACCGCTTTAACCGGAAAAAAATCATCCTCGGCTCCACGCTCATGCTGGGGCTGGCGAGCCTCGGCCTGACGCTGACCTCCGCGCTCATCCCCCTCAACCAGAGCATCGCCACCTACCAGTTGTTCGCCTACTCGCTGCTCGTCGTCATCGGTGTGGGGCGGACCTTTCTCTGGCCCGCTAGCGCGGCGTTCGTGACCGCGCTCGTCTCGCGCGAGGAACTGCCCCGCGCCATCACCTTCAACAGCGGCGCCTTCCAGCTCTCTTGCGTGCTCGGGCCGTCGGCGGCGGGCGTGATCATCTGGCTCACCGGCACCGCCTGGCTGGTCTATGCCGTCAACGTGGTTTTTGCCCTCGTCGCCCTCGCCCTCATCGTCGGCGTGAAGCACGTGCACAAAATCCCGCCGCGCGAACCCGTCTCGCTCCGGAGCCTCATCACCGGGTTCAATTTCGTCTACCAGAACAAAATCATCCTCGGCACCATCACGCTGGACATGTTTGCCGTGCTGCTTGGCGGCGCGGTGACGCTGCTGCCCATCTTCGCGCAGGACATCATCCCCCTGCACGGCGGGGCGGAAGGCGTGGGCCTCGGGCTCTTGCGCGCCGCCATTCCCGTGGGCGCGATCGTCTGCGTGTTTTTCCTCGCGCACCGGCCGCCGCTGCAAAAGGCCGGCCGTACCATGCTCCTGTGCGTGGCCATTTTCGGCGTGGCGACGGTCCTGTTCGGCCTAGTCAACCGCCAATGCCTTGGCCACTGGCTGCCGGCGGCGGACGGCGCCTGGTTCTGGGTGGCGTTCGGTCTGATGGCCCTGTGCGGCGCGGTAGACAACGTGAGCGTCGTGGTGCGCGCCACGCTGGTGCAAATTTTGACGCCGGACGACAAACGCGGGCGCGTCTCCGCGGTGAACAGCCTGTTCATCGGCACCTCCAACGAGCTGGGCGGTTTCGAATCCGGCGTGACGCAGAACCTGTTCGGCCCCGTGCTGGGCAACACCATGGCCACCGGCGCGATCTTGTCCGTGGTGCTGGGCGGATTGGGGACGCTGGTGGTGGTGCTGGTGGTGGCCTGGCTCTGGCCGGAAATCCGACGCTACGGCAAGCTGTCCTGACAATTTATAATCAATGGAGCGGGTGAAGGGAATCGAACCTCGTGTCTATGTGGTGTAAAGTGGTATTAAACGGCCGATTTTTACGCTCACCGCCAAAAGGATTTTTGAGCTTCCGGTTGCTCGCCTAGTCCTGATCTTGAATTTGATATCCCACAGCCTGATAGCCACGCACTCGCTTGGAATACATGGCCGAAAATACCGGCACACAGCCATCCACATAATCGTAAACGATGACTTCGCGTTTGTTGGCGTGCAGACGATGCAGGCGGCCAACATATTGTTGCAAGGTGCCGCGCCAGGAAATTGGCATGGCCAGGAAAAGTGTGTCGAGGCGCGCATCATCAAATCCTTCGCCGATGTAACGACCCGTCGCCAACAGCACTCTTTCTTCCCTGTCAGGAATCGCCATCAGTTGTTCCGCGATGGCACGACGTTGCTTTACGCCCATGCCGCCCTTCAGCACCACTATGTTTTTCACCAAGCCGGCTAATCTTGTGGTAAATTCATCCACTTGACTGGTGCGCTCAGTCAGAAGTATAGGCGACCGGCCGGCCTTGATAGCGCGCAACAGATCAACGCAGATCAGATCATTGCGAGATTTGTCATCGGTCAGCGCAGCATACCACTCGTGCATCTCCGGTTTCTCGGTAGACGGCGGCAATCGAAAATTTGTCGGTCGCGGAATAACAATGTGGTTGAATGGTCGCGCGAGCGCCTGTGCTTTTGCATCCACCCGGTAACGAATCGGTCCACACTGCATGATAATGATCGGGTGATGTCCATCTTTTCGCTGCGGCGTAGCGGTCAAGCCGGTGATGTAACGCGCTTTCACCTGCCGCAGCACTTGTTCAAAACTGACCGCCGAAAGATGATGGCATTCGTCCACAATGACGTGACCGTAGTTGGCAACAACATCGTCCACGACTTGTTTGCGATTCAGACTTTGGATGACCGCCACGTCAATGATCCCCCTTGGACGGCGCCGACCGCCGCCGATTTGCCCAATATCCTTGATGGGCAGATTCAGAAATGTAGCCAACCGCTCACGCCATTGGTCAAGTAGTTGGCGGCGGTGAACGAGCACGAGCGTGTTGGTCTTTCGTGCTGCAATCAACCATGCGGCGACAACGGTTTTACCGAAAGCGGTCGTTGCGCTCAAAATGCCGTCATCGTGGGCAAACATTGCGTTCGCTGCGGCTTGCTGGTCTGGGCGAAGTTGCCCGTGGAACTTCACATCAATTGGTTGTCCGGCGAATCGCTGGTCATCAAGTTCCACGCAAACCTTGTGTGATTCGAGTAGGCCGGTGATTTCACCAAGACAACCGCGAGGCAAGGCCACATGTTTTGGAAATTCCTCCGCACAGCGGATGACACGCGGTTTGCCGAAAGTGGACAATCGCATCGCCTGTGCGCGATAAAACTCCGGATTTTGAAATGCGGCGAGCCGGTGCAGGCGATTCAGCATCGCGGACGGCAATCCTTCCTTTTCGACATAAATCAAATTACTGCGTACTACGTGCACCTTCGGCGGCAATGGACCGCAAATAATTTCATCCTTTTTCTTCCGTGATGGCGGCAGCGTCCAAAGATCTTCAGTTTGCTCGTCGTCGGTAACACTGCGCCGCACACCGATGATGTCACCGCTGCGGGCGAATTCCCGGACAGTATTTTCGACTTCTATGAACGTCATCCGGCGGATGCTTGATAGAAATGCCCATTGATCCGAGTGCGGATTGAAATTGGGATCGAGAAAAACGCTATTCCCGTTACCTCGAGGCAGGTGCTGCAACGGCAGTGCGATGAGATTGCCAAAACCGCCTTTCGGCATGGTGTCCTGACTCGGAAAAAAGCGGTCATAGGAATCCAGGCCGAGTTGATGTCGCCGCTCCATTGTTCGGGTGAGGATTGCCGTGCCGAGTTCCCTGGCGAGGCGGGCGGGCAGCGGTGCTTCAAAGAAAATCCAGACATGCCCGCCCTTTCCAGATCGTGATCGTTCGAGAACAGCGGGCACTTGCCATTCGCCGCAGGAATGAAGAAATGTCCGCACGTCCTCTTGCCATGTCGCCTTATCGAAATCGGCAGCGAGGAACCAACATGTTTCATCAGCGCGCAAGGCATAAACGCCAGCCGTCAGTTTGCCGGTGAGGTGATCGTGCATCACTTGATCCGTCAACGGAAAGTATTCTTTTGGCGCATCGGGCTTCTTCTGGAACGAATTACTCCATGTTTTGGGATAAGCCGGCGAATAGCCAGTCTTGCCATTCCGTCCCTCCCAGCGAATTGCATAGACGTCATCTCGGCCGCGGAATAGGCTGCGGAAGAGTTTCACCTTTTCGTCAGGGCTGGATTTGGCTGTAACCGTGAACTGTGTGCTGGATCCGGAGACAATTTGGACGGCAGTTTCCACCGTTGGAATGCCCAACCGTTCCCGCAACTGTCGATTTTCCATCTGTAGCCGTTCACATTCCGCCAGCGCTTGAGCGAGCTTTGAATCAGTGGAATCCGATGCGCTCATGATTGAGTTCGCCTGTCTGCGTCATAGCCTCAGCTTGCGGAAAAACTGAGTGACCACACTGAAATGTTTCCCGATGTCCGACTCCAGTCCGCATTCAACCGCCATCGCCGCAAATGGCCTGGACCATGATGCCGGCGGAGAAGCGAGGTCGGACGGAATTTCATGAGTCTTCCGCCTTTTAAAAGTTTCAAGGATCGACTTCGGCAGACGGACAGCATCCAGTTTGGTTTGTTCGATCAAAAGAATCAAATCCACCAAATCTTTGACGCGGGTATTCTCCCGGTTCACTCGTGGCAAGGTGTAAGCGTGGAGCTTTTCGGCGAATTGTTCTTCGGGTGAAACCGCCGGAAAGTTCATTTTGGCAATGCCAGCAAACCCCAGCCAATCCCGTCCGGAAAGTGATTCGTATGGCTGGCGCAAAACATCGCCCGCGCTCACGTCCAAGTGAAACTTCACGAATGAACGTCCCGCCAATCGCGCATCAACCGGAAAACGTGCGCCGCCGTAGGGTGCGGCATCCAAGTCTTGCTGCGCATCGCCAAACTCAAAGGTGAAAAAATCCAGCAATTCCAGCTTGCCCGCTTCGCGTAGTGATTCGAGAATATATGCTGCGTTCGCATCCCAATCCGCCGCTGGCATCGGGAGCTGTGTTACCGCCAGATCTATGTCGCGCGTTGTGCGAGCGGTCTTTAGGCGCAACTCCATGGCGTAACCACCCTTCAGCAACCACGGGGCGTTTGGATTTGAAAACAGTCGGCAAAGCAGCCGGTCGAAGGCTGCCTGCCGTCGCACCCGCTGAAGGTCGATGCTTTCCAACTGAGCCAATTTTTTCAGGCGGTCTTCCAGCGCGGTGCGGAACGCGGTGGCGGAAGCGTATTTTTGTGGCGTCTTCATCGCTGGCCCTCAACAAGCAGTTCGTCAAACCATTTTGGGATTTGTCCCCGTTGCCGCAGCTCTGAGATTTCGCGCCCGGTAATCAGTCCGCGTTGCCGCCCTTCCCTCAGAGCCTGTTCAATGATGTCACGGGAGATCGTTTCAGCCACAGCCAGATCAGTGATGGCACGAAGCGGTCGAGTCACAGCGAAGCCATGCCGCTGCAGAACGTCTTTCTCATCCAGGCTCGCTCGGTGCAGCACCAGTATCTTCGGTGTTTTTGAAGTCCGTCGGAACGTGGGTGGAACCGTCATGTGTAGTTTGGACGGATTGATGTCTGAAAGCTCATGAATGCTGAGCGCGGTTTGGTGCGAATAAACTCCTTCTGGCGCGCCGGCTCGGTTGCGTGACCACAGATAATAGATAACTAGTTGCTCCTCGTTTGACTGAGGAAAACGCGCCAGCCGGTAGATGCCCCGCTCGACTCGCACCCAATTTCCAGATTTGACGTGATGGGCTTGGCTTCCCAGCCGATAGCCGGCCTCGGCCGCCTGTTTGGCGGTGAAATAGCCTTGCTGCCCTTCGACGTTATCGAAGAGCGCAGCCGGAACGTTTATTTTGGCACGACCAACCATTGCACAAATATACAAATTATTTGTATAAACACGCAAGGCCGCTTAATAGGGAAAAGTTCCAAACGAAACATCAAGTTCATCCAACGAATCAGGAATTTGAAGGCTACCTAACGCAGAAAACGATCCGGTGTTTTACTTGCACTTGTTCGTAAGTGCTTGATTATCAATGGAGCGGGTGAAGGGAATCGAACCCTCGTTTCGTTCCCGCAAGGCTAAAACGATATAAGTTATTCATTATCAGCATAGAAAAACATAGTTGACATAGGCAGACTTTAGCACTAGTTTTAGCAGCGTTATGGCAAGCGTTCATCGGAGACCAAGATCACCCTACTGGCACGCATCCTACCTTGGGCCGGATGGCCGGTGGATTCTCCGCAGCACCAAACAGGAAAACCGCCAATCCGCATTGGCTGTGGCGATGGAATACGAGCGAGCATCCAAACTCGCCCGGCGCGGGGAACTGGTGGAAGCCCAGGCCCGCGACGTTCTGAAGGACATAATGAAACGGGCGGACATGGGCGAGACATTGCAAACCGTGTCCATCAAATCCCATTTCGACACTTGGCTTGCCAGCAAGTGCGGGCGGAAGGCGGAAAGCACCGGGGAACGCTACGGTGTGGCCGTGGCAGAGTTTTTGAAGACGCTGGGCAATCGCGCCAGCAAAAACCTTACGAGCCTGACAGCGAGCGACGTGCAACGCTTTTTAGACGCTCGCACGGCCAAGGGACTTGCGCCCAAGACCGTGAATGTGGACGTGAAGATCATCCGTGGCGCATTGAACGCGGCGCGGCGGCAGGGTTTGATTCCGACCGAAGCCGTGGAACTGCCCGACGCCATCGGCATGGAACGCGGGACATTCACCCCGGCGGAAGTGAAGATGCTCGTGGACACGTCGGAAGGCGAGTGGAAGCTGTTAATCATGCTTGCCTATTTCACCGGGGCGCGGCTTTCCGATTGCGCCCGGATGCAATGGGAAGGCGTGGACTTGGCGGAAGGCACGCTGACTTACACGCAAGCCAAGACGGGCGCGAAAGTGACCACCCCGCTTCACCCTGACTTGCTGTCACGGTTGAACAAACTGGCGGGGACAGACAAGCCGGAAGTGTTCATCATGCCTACAATCGCCCGCCAGCGCGGTAGTGGACGGAAGGGGCTTTCCGAAACCTTCAAAAAAATCATGCGGAAGGCGGGCGTGGATTCACAGACGGTGAAGGGCAAGGGCAATCAGATGTTTTCCAAGCGTTCGTTCCATGCCTTGCGCCACAGCTTTACGTCCGCGCTGGCGAATCAAAACGTGTCGTCTGAATTGCGGATGAAACTCACCGGTCACAGCACCGAAGGCGAGCATAAAAAATACACGCATCACGAAATGGACAATCTCCGCGCCGCCGTGGAAAAAATCCCGTCCCTTGGCTGATTTTCACCGTGTTTGACATCCGCAAACCTCTGTGATACTATTTTGATACTGAAATGCCGCGCAAAGTGCGACAACTGATTGCCGACTTGGAAAAAGTCGGGTTTGTGAACCGGGGCGGCAAGGGCAGCCATCGGAATTTCACGCATCCGAAAGGGTTGCGGGTGACAATCAGCGGCGGCGCGGGCGATGACGCCAAGCATTATCAGGAACGCGACGTGCGCCGCGCACTGGACGCCGCGAAAGCGAGTTGAGTTATGACACGCAAGCAAATCAAAGAACAGGCCGCCCGCTACGCGAAATTCGTGGAGTGGAGCGACGAGGATCAATGCTTTATTGGCCGCTGCCCGGAAATCATGGGCGGCGGCGTTCACGGCAGCGACGAGGCGCGCGTGTATGCGGAATTGTGTCAGGCTGTCGAGGAAATGCTGGAACTGATCCACACGGACGGTCACACCCTGCCCGAACCGCTGGCCGCGAAGAAATTCAGCGGCAAGTTTGTGTTGCGCCTTGAACCGGCCATGCACCGCCGTCTTGCCGCCAAAGCACTTGCTGCCGGGGAAAGCCTCAATAGCTATTGCGCCAAGACGCTGGTGAAGGCGTAACATCATCCTCTGTCCCGGCCTCTGATTTTTGTGAGTGAGTTTGAATTTCCAGAATCCTCGCCGCCACGTTTTGCTTTGCCGGGTCACGAATGGATGCCTATCCAATGGCAGAATTTCGACAGGGACGGCAAGATTCGGATCAAGGGCGAATGGAGATCCCCAGCAGCAAGTTGAAATGAACGTTTAAAACCTGCAATAATAATTCATTCTTCTTGTCCATCACCGAGCTCTTGGCTGCGGGTGTCGCGCTCAGTTAAACCAGGATGGGCAGCATCGTCCAGGTCGGCAGCTTGATCATAAGGGGTAAGTTGATTTATATCTTCGTGACGGTCGCCACTAGGATCGTATCCACGCGCGCGTATCAGGGCCTTTCCTTTGGCTTCACCTGCAAGATAGCCCTTATCCACCAGCCCAGCCCGGATGATGCCTAAATATTTAGCGAGCGTGGATTGACCTTTACCTCCTCCTTCTAATTTTGAGCCCATATAACTTTGTGGACCAAACTGACGAAACGCATCACTCTTGCTGGGCATTTTTGTGGGGCTCGACGAATTAAATTGGATTATTACCCAATCGTAGAAAATATCTGGGACACCTTTGCCAATCGCCTTCTTCCGCAAATCAGCCAGTTCGGGTGCTGGAGCATATATTTTCGTCAGCGGTTCAATTGTTTTCGCCAATCCAGCCGTGCGAGAGTCCAACTGGTCACTGATCGCCGCGAATTGAACTGCCTCGGCTGTTAATGAATTAGCAACACTCACGAAATTTTCAAGCAAGTGTTTGAGTTGTTCAACTATTTCTACTGGCGGCACAGGGAGTGACGTTCCCGTGCCCTCATTGCTGGGTGCCGAACCAGTATCCTTATTTGAAAACAATTGCATCTGCTGGCAGAACGACGCTTGCGCACTGAGAAAATCTGTGAAATGACTCTCGATGTCAGAAAGTGTTACGGGGGGGTATTTTTCATCATCAAGCAATCTGCACGTGAGCGACCCGCATTGATTTAGCAAGCCATCAAACCTGTAATCGAGATCCATAACGGCAACGGGCGCCGGGAAAGGGCAAGTGATATTGACAGTGTTCGCAATATCTTGGCAGAACTTGGCAGGCCAGCTGTCGAAATACAAATCGAACGATACGCGCACGACGGAACCCGTTCGCACCACAGGACCAATCTGCGCGTCTTCGATTGAGTGTATAGGTAAACGCCTTAGAGGTTTGCTCCCCGGAGTGTGGCGGTAATCATTTTCGACACCGCTAGTT
>Ga0302275_10000746_pt1 | contig 35989 bp, 23 predicted proteins | sample III_Bog_N2_2_FD_200229 | JGI IMG/M metagenome (GOLD analysis project Ga0302275, IMG submission 200229) | Peat permafrost microbial communities from Stordalen Mire near Abisko, Sweden - III_Bog_N2_2 | ecosystem: Environmental > Terrestrial > Soil > Wetlands > Peat | place: Sweden: Abisko... | reverse complement strand
GTTGGCCGTCACGATGGCCTATCAAGGTCGCCGAACAAAAAATTCTCCCGGCCCTGAAAGTGGTTGAAACCCCGAGCACGGCTATGGCTCAAGACCACCGACCTTACGCGCAACCTTCCGCTTGCTTCCGCGTTTGCGAAAAAGCCAAAACTCTCCTGCGACACCGACCTCATTGAAGCGATGGATTAGACGTTTGATCGTTTTTAAGCTGACAGAATTCATCTCCGCCGTCTCCTCCTGCATCACCTTCTGGTCCGGGGCACCAAAGAGCCAATAAATGGCATTGATCCGGTCCCACTCGGGACCGCGTTGAATGCGGCTTCTGAGTTGGGCCAGTTCAAAAAAGGATATGTCTGTCCGTGGTTCGATTAATTTGCGTCCCATAAAATCATGGATGGTTAGGTTTTGTTTTCTGGACATCAATTCGAAGATGCCGGCGGCGAGGTTGCGATAGATCCCCCGTCCGCACCGTCCCCGCCGTCCTTGCTGTCCCCGCCGTCCGATTTGAAAGCCACGCCGTTGAACCCGCGCCGCGCCGTCCATCGCGCCGTGCCGGCGACCGGACGCAATACATTATTTACGCGCGTAAGGTTGAACGTCGCCAGGATCGTGCGCGGCAGCTCCACCAGAAATTTCGACCGTGGAAACAACGTGCTGTCCTGTGCCCGCCCGTGACGCAAATACGCGCCATGAATTTCCTCGACGGTCAGATTTCCGCCCGCCTTGAGGCAAAGTTGGCCGTGCACAAATTCCTTCAACCATGCCGCCGCACTTGGCCGCCGGAACCCGACGACAATTTTTATCTCTTCAATCAGGGCTTTGACACGCGTCGCATTCAATTTGTTCATGGGAAAGCCCGGCTCCATTTTAAGATGATGGAGCAAGCAGTCCATCACCATTCGCGTGACCGCGTCCGTGGTCACCACTTCCATTGGTTTGTCTGCTCTTCGCATCACGAAGCCTTGGGCATCTTGATCGTAATAAAGCTCCAGCATGCGGGGCAGGATGCGCGCGAGGGCGGCATGATTAAGTTCGTGCGTGTTTTTGACAGGCTGAATCAACGGGCCAAACTCGAAAATGGTATGGTCAATGAAGAACGATTTCTCGAAGGCTTTGGGCCATTGCACCGCTGCATAGGTGGTCTGAAGCACTTTTTTGTCCGGCACGTAAGGCGCGATCGCTTCTTCCGGCACCAAGTTGAAAACAGGCACCAAGCCGCTGCTGACCCACAGCATTCCCGGCGCGCTGTCGTTCGCCGGCGCCCAGCCAGGAAGGCGAAGCCAGATGTAATACACTCCCGCCCAATTGGACCACAGCGTGTTCGCAAGGCCGGGGTTGGCACGGAGAAAAGCATGATAAGCGTTGGCCTCGAAAAAAACGAGCGCGCACAAACCACCAGACTGCGGCCCGCAATGGACGCACGCCGTATGTTCAGGACAAGGTTGCTGCTGTGCCCATCGTTCCATCAACACGGCCGGCACGCGAGCGTCGTTCAATTTCACGGCTTCGCCTTTGGTTTCTGGCCCAAAACATCTGGCCATTACAGGTGCGTTCTGCTCGGCTACGATATCCGCATTCGACCGTGGAGGAGCAGCCACGACAGGTTCATTGAACTCCACCGATGGTTCCGTGGCCGCGTTGTCCTGAAATATATTTTTCGCGAAGCTGGGATGAATATTTGTGTTCATTCGAGTTAACCGTTGATGATTGCCGGCGTGAAGCACGGTTCGTGGAGCCGCTCGTAGATGCAAAACAGCACCAGCAACAAAATGAAGATGAGCGCGCGCAAATGCTCCGGCGTCGGCCACCGGCAATGCTTAGCCGTGTTCTTTTGTTCCATAAAAATAAAAATTTCGTGCCGATCCGCGATGGTTCGGCACGCTCGGCCAAAGTTAATTGTTCACGGTGCAGTCATGCACTAGGTCACGCGCGAGACCCAGCCCGGATTCGCGATGCGGCAACTTTTTTAATAAATCAAGCAGCGGCCGGGCGTGAAACCGCAGCGCAAATAAAACAGTCTGGCAGACAGGACTACAGTTGGGATCAATAGCGCCGTGCTGTTGAAGTATGGCAAACATTCGATCCAAGCCGGCCTGCGTCGTTACGTCGAAATCTTGACCGTTGAAAAGTATCTGCAATAAGTCACGTTCAGCGCTAGGATCGAGCATTAAAAGCAAATCGAGTTCGAGCGCCGCAGCCTGGTCAGCGGTCGGCGTGCCTGGCTCGCACGACACCGTGATCATGCCACGAAGCAAGTGCGCTGGGGCTGTGGTTGCCTCTGGATCTGTGGCGGCGTTGGAGGAGGTGGTTGTGGCCTGTTGGGACAGACAACCCGATTGTGCGGATGTGATGATGGTCATAATCGATTTGACTTAAAAATGTTGATCCGGGTTTTGGTTTGCCAGTGGCACATTAACCGGAACTTAATGTGCAAAATTAATTTGGTGCGATGATGGTGGTAAGTGACAAGCGGCGTGGCGCATATTTGAGCTTTGGGCCCGGTCGAGATGGCTTGCATAGGCTCAGTTTTTATTTCTTTTCGTGTGGAGAAAATCCAAGACCTGCTTTCTTAATTCTTTTCGGCTGGTCACCGCTCGCGATACCCATTCCAAATAATCCGGGTCGGCTTGATAAATTTCCTCCAAGGTCCTGCCCGTGTATTTACCGAACGGCATGACGATCGTTGAAGCGGTCCGCTGCAGTCTTGATGTCGGGGCGTTAACACCCAGAAGATTTCTAAAACCGTCGAAATCAATTCCGTTTTTTCGGGTGATGCGCGCGATCATCGTCAGCGCGCTGACCGACTCGCCTTCAGCCGCCGCCGGATCAAATGCGAGACGGGCGATTTTTTCAATTTTGGTGGCAAGTTCATTTTTCATTGGTCATGGGCAATGTTTTAAATTTGCTAGAGCGTTCAAGGCTTGGGCGAACATTGGTTTGGGGTTGCAACAGCTGCTCGGTTTGGAACGTAGGGAACCTTTCCTGAATCCGAGCGAGAAAATTTTCCACGACTGGCGTGCGCGGCACGAGGTGCGGCGTTAACATGGCGGCGGGGCGGTTCGAATTTTCGAGGTCGCTCTTTTTGGTCGCGTAGCCGAGCGTCGTCAGCCAGGTGGCAATTTCGGAATACGACATGGCGGTTGCATTCAAACCCCACTCCGAGCGGACGTAGGCACGCAGGAAGATGCGACGAGCAAGCTTCAGCGCCGAGTCGTGACGCGATTTACGAACACCAAGGATTACGGGGGTTGCCCGGTAATCGTTGAAGCTGGCGAGGTCCGCTTCCGATTTTAAAACTCGGCGCTCAGTGCCAGCAAAATTCTGCCACTGCTCCCGACAAGCTGTAAATTCCGCGACCGTTCGCCAAGGCAACGTATCGAAAAAGAGGTGTTGCGTACCATTGATGGACCGCATCGCCGTTGCACCGGGCTGCCGTTTCCAATCGAATTCCATGGACACCCGCTTAGTGAATTCTTTACTAACTAGATCACCGCCGTTGTTGTAAATGTCCGGCAGGGTGCGCAACCTCGACGAGGTTTGCGTCGTGTTGTCTGATCGGTTCACAAATGTGTCAATGATCCACGCGTTCTGCTCAATCGCGTCGCGTGTCGGAGCCTGCAAGCCTGCTTTGGCCAGCACCGGGTTTTTTCCGGGAGTTGGGATGAGTGTCGCCTGCCCACGGGTGCGCCATCCCAAGACCTGGCGAACCTGATGCTTTTTTTCCAAAACCATCACGTCGCCGCAGAGGCGCATGCGCGACTGCGCGAAGAGCCGACAGATAGGACCTTGGGATGCTTCAAGTGCCTCGGCATCGGTAGCCGTGGCTAGGAATCCGTCGGTGGTGGCGTTGGAAACCTGCACATGCAACGGCAACCGGCTGAGGATTTCCCCCAATGCGGCACGAACAAATGAAGTCACGAACGCAGCGAAATACGGGTTGGTGACCTTGCTTTGGGGCAGGTCCTGGTGTTCGCCGGAGCGGGCGTCAAAAACACGTTTCCGCCGTAGACCCTGTGCGGTTTTGCCGTAAGTGCCGTTGGACAATTCTTTCCAGAATAATTCGTCGAGCGTTTTTCTAGCGAACGATTTGCGGCGTGTCGTGCAGTCCACAATAAATTTTTCAAACGGACGAACATTGAAATCAGCGGGCAAGATCACACCATGCAAAATTTCAATTTGCGCCGCCATCGTTTGGGCCAGATAAATTTCCGGCGCGCAACAAAAGGTTTCGCCCTGCAATGGAAAAATCAACCCGTTGGCGGTGCGCACCGGCAGGCAGGGAAATCGAGTGTTATCTTGAAACCGAAACTTCACGCGCGCGTAGCCGAGCACGTGCGGTTGAAAATCATCCAAATCTTTACTTGTGCGGATCTGGTCCCAGCGCGGCATGCCGATTAACGCCATCGCCGTCGTGTAGGCGCCGCACAAATCAAAATCTATCCAATCGGCGATCGCGCTGGCACCAAAGAAGAATTGCTCGTTTCGTCCGCCGTGGTAACCCTCGGTCACAAAACTTTCATGGCAAAAACGATCGGCCGTTGGCACGGTCTGCCGCCGTTTTATGTGGTGACCGCGTGACGCCAACCATACCTGCTCCATGTGTTCCTCGGTGCCGAGAACCAGATGCCTATCAATGCCGCTGGACGCCCAGATGTGCAACAGGTATTGAATTCCGATCGAGGAGAGCGTGGGAGGAATTTCGGCCTTGCCCAACAACTCCTCGTTGAGCGCCATGATCTTCAAACAATAGCGGACGGCGATTTCCGGATCGCGCAGCGCATAATCTTCAAAGCGCGCCGGGTCGGCAGTGAGCAAAGCCTGCATGTTTTGAACCTCGCCCGGGTTGAGCTCGAGTTTTTTAACACCAACCAAATCACCGACGGCCTTCAACGATTGCATGCCAGCCGGCGCAATGAGCATGCTGTCCCGCAGCACTAAAGTGATTTTGTGGTTGTGGCGATCCACGTCCCAGCACACGATCGCGGTGTCTTTGGTGATGGTGCAATAGGTGCGACGAATGGCGTCAAATTCAGTTTTAAAATCGTCAAAATCGTCGAAGGTGGTGAGGTCCGCCAACGTAAAATGACCGATCAAATAAACGCGCTTGGGCCAACGGGAAAGTTTGCATTGCTTCCGGCCCTCGGAAATAACGTGCATGATGAACCACGATAATTTGACACGACGCTTGTTTTTTTTGGGGTAGAAAATGCCGCGCCAGGTAATTTCACCGCTGGGATCACACGCGAAAAACTGATACGACAGAACGACATTTTGCCCCTCGTGCGCCTGGTACTCGGTGTCAAAACCGATCAGAATTGTCTCACCGCCGTAAATCTTGGATATGGGTTCCCATCCCTGCATGTTACGGCGGTCCGGTTCCAAACCGTTTGAAACCGTTTGGGACGAATCATTCGACGGCGGCTCAACCTGCGATTTTTCTTCAATTATCGCAGTTGTCATTGCTGTTCCTCCGGTTTATTTTTCGCTTTCGATGGTAGCGGTGGCGGTTCCTCGCCGGCCATTAAACGCGCGTATGCTTTTTTCGCCGATTGAAAATCAAAGAGCGATTCCCGGCCCGGCTTTCCCGGCCGCACCAGACGAATCCAATCGGCCGCAATCATCTGCTTCACCAACTGCGGCGAATCAAAAAGCACATGAAGTTTTTTGCGCGTTACCTGGAATGGCTCGACCTCCGCGTCGAGTGGCAGTGCCGCCGCGTGGCATTGATCGGTGATGACGGATGCGGCGCTCACGAGTAGAAATCGCGCAAGGCGGGTTGATCGGAGGAGATGCGCCCGGCGGCGAGCGCAACGATGTAATTGTTCAGGTCGTTCACCGCCGAGCCGGTCAATTTTTTGAAGTGGAAAAAATCGCAGCTGAACGCGCCGGCCTTCACGATCTGTTGCTGCCAGCGACGGGCTCCGTTCCAGCCCGCGCCACTGACATCGTTGTGATAGAAAATGCGAACGAATTTGCCCTTGAACGTTGGCAGTGCGGCGTCATCAATGGCCACATTCGCGCTGAGCAGCGCCACCGGCGCGCACCGCAATGGTGCCGACCGCGCGGCATCGGCAAGCTCACGCAAAATCAAATCATGCGCCGCGAGAAAATCCGGGACGCCCTCGGCCACGATGATGTGCGAGCAGTTTTTTGCCTCGGAAATTCCGACTGGATGGCGCTTGTAGCTCCCGCGCACTGCATGTGATTTCCGCTCGGAAAGCGAACCCACGGCGGGAAAATTTTTTCCATCCAGCCGACGGATTTCCAAAATGGCACCGCTGATGTCCGTAACACCAAAGACCTCAAACCCCGCAAAAAATCCAAAGACCAAAACGCCGCGTTCTCGCGCCCAGCGAAGACCATTGACGGGAATTCCGCGCAGCTTGGCGAGTTTTTGGAGTTGCGCGTCAGTCCCGGGACCGAACCCGGCGCGATTGGGCTTTGCTCGCGGTGTCGCCTTCGCTGCCATTGGGGCGATGTTTCCAACGCCATCGTCCGCCGCTAAACCCGTTTCAAAATCGAGCTGGATCATCAACTCTGCCTCACTGTGATGAACCGCGATGAGTTTAAAAGCGTCGCTAATTTTATGGATGAGTTCAGCCTTCGACCAAGGCGGTAGGCAACGCGCGTTATATTGCAAAAGCAGCAGCCAGACGGCTTTCAATGGGAGCTTGAATCCGGCGACCAACGCGCATGTGGTTTTGAAAAGTTGAGTGTGACCATCCTCGCCGGTCACGGCGGGTTCACGATCATCAATATAGGTCTGCGCACGCGCCGCCGCGTCAGACGCGAACGTGTCGTGGTGCTTTAACCAATTGGAATGCGGGGTGGTAGAATTCACGAGAACACCTCCTTCGCATGGCGCACGGCGCGGCTCGCGCCCGCCGCGCCGGCGGCTGGCTTTGAAAATTCCCCGGCTGCTGCCCGGCGGTCGAAGTCCGCGAGCGATTGCAAGTCGACATAATTTTTGCCGCAGATATTTACTACTCTAATCCACCCGCGCCGACACCATCTCCACAGGGTCACATCGCTGATACCGCGATCGCGGACCACGGCCCGCGATGCTCGCAGGCCGGTGGTCGGTGTTGTTTCAATTGTTTGCGCACAAGGCGCTACTTGACGTTTCATCATCGCACTTTAAAACAGCTAGTGGCCTGGCGCGATGGCTGTCCCAGGTCAGGGTGCGAGCTGGGGAGAATCCTACTCTGGGGAAGTGGTTGGAGTTTTACATCGAACGATTAATCAAAACCAGCTTCCAGATTGAAGCTGTGAGATGACTTTGAACTGCAACCTAGGTCAAAATACCACGAAGCGATTAAAACATCAATTCAAGAACAGACCCGGAAGGATTCAAGATGATATACGTGTCGTCCCCACCGGCTTGGCAAGCATGGTCATGAACGCTCGTTCCAGATTATAGAGAATTCTTCCCTTGCGTTTCTTTGGATCAACAACCGCGGAAATTTTTAACAGCATCGGGGCTATGTCATCCATCGGAGCGTTAGATTGGAGATCCAGCGCCGGATAGCTTTCACATAAAAACCGCTTCGCCAATTTCCACCACTGCTCAGCGGCCTTTGAGTCCCTGGATGGATCCGGCAGACGTCCAGCCAGCATTAAAAAATAGGGGGTTCCTTCTTTGGGTTGGGGCTTTTCGGGAAGATTTTCACGGAAAATTAGGTTCGCAAGTCTGCGCATTCCCGTTGTGTAATTCAAGAGCTTTTGAGCAATGGCCATTGCCGGGTTATTAGGATCATAACGGTTGGCTGCAGCCAGATCCTGCTGTGTGGCCGCGCCTGAATGCAATTTTTTTAATACGTCGTCCTCCTCATCCGTTTTTATCCGGTTGAGCTGTTTGTTAAGCGACTTCAAAAACGGCCAATGCGTCCGCTCGGCGGCTACGGGACGGAACAACTCCATTCTTTGAATAACCTGGGAGTTTACAATTTCAGTGGCCTCGATTGCGATCTTCGCCAGACTCTGTAACGCTTCTTCATGTCCGTCGCTGGCCAACTGTTTTAAACGCCCAAAATAATCCTGGGTTTTCTGTTCAAAGGATTTGAAAGCGTCCATTTCCCCGGCCACGGCCAAGCGATACATCAATTCCGACTGGTAGGCGTCAGCCTGCTCAAAATTCCATCTTAATAAAGTTGGCCCATCCTTCGGCGTGTTCAACAGTTCAATCAACCGGATTTGTTCGCGGACCGATTCGGGGTTGAACACGAGCGGATCATGTTTCTCCATCGCCTCCAAGTTGCTGAGGCGTTCATTTAATTCCTGAAGGTCGTAACTGTAGAATAGCCTGCCACCTTGGGGTTGCGATCCCGCTTCGACTAGCGAAAAAAGAGGTCGCATTGAAAATGGTTGGGGAATTCCGGTGGGATGATCGGTGACAGGCCGAGGTGCTGGTTGCTTTTTCTTTGCTTTTTTCATAAGCCACATTCTCAGTCAGGACCGATTTGATATTCAGGATTTCGTCGCCGGTGCCGTTGACGCGTCGCCCGGACCAAAGCTCATCCGCGCCGCCTGCGCCTGCGCGTGCTCGTTGCTTAAGTGGCCATACACTTTGCCAATCAGGATGCCGCCGTCCTTATGGCCGACCCACCGCGCGATCGTCATGAAGTCAATGCCGCTCATTACGGCAAACGATATGAAATGGTGACGGCAATCATGGAAACCAAATTTTTGCAGGTGGTCGGGCAACACCCGCTCCTTGTGTTCCAGCCGGGTGCTCTGACAACGCGGGCACACATTCTTTGTTTCCGAGCCGAATTGGATTTGCTTGCAGTCCATACAAACGCTGCCCGCCACCGCCCGCGTCAAGAGCAACGTTTCGCGGAACGTTTTGGCGCGGGTGTCCTGGTCGCCGCGCTGCGGGCTGGGAAACAGCCATTGCGAATCCGGCGCGCGCCGCGCGTGCATGGCCTGGAGATGGGCTTCGAGTTCCACGTTGAAGTCCACGCGCCGGGTCTCGCGATTTTTGGTGTCGCCCTCCGCACCGATGGTCAGCAATTTCTGTCTGAAATCCACGTCGGTCCAGCGGCCTTTGATGGTTTCCTGTTCCCGCGCGCCGCACGCGGCCAACAGCCGAAGGTAATCAGCGAACGGAACGCCATTCTTGGATGCCGCCAGCGCCGCCTGGCAAAACAGGTCGATGTCCTCGCGGGTGAACAGCCGGCGGGCTTTTTTCTCCGAACGCTGCCAGGTGAGGCCTTCCACGGGCAGGACTTTGATGTAGCCGTCGATCTTGGCGTTCTTGAGCACGTTCCGCAAAATGACGAGCGCCAGATTGCACGTGCGGTTGGCCAGGCCGCGCTCCTTCAGGCGTTGCAGGTGGCCGGTGACATGGTGGGGCCGGATCTTGTCGAGGTAAAGATGGCCGAGGGATTCGCCGAGCTGTTTAAGGTGGACGCGCTCCGTGACCAGCGTGTCCGGCTTCTTGCCCGAGGTGACCAGCCGCGGCTCGTAGGTCTGGGCCACATAATCGGAAAAATTCGGACAGCGGCCGATGTGGCGCAACCGGTCCTCGCCGCGCTCCACGAGCAGCGTGCGGAACTCCTCCTGCGCGGCCGCCGCCGTCGCCGCCGTGAGCGGAACCCATTTAAGCCGCTTCCGTCCGGCATCATCCTCGACGGTGATGCGGGCCATGAATTTGCCGTTGCGCCGCCAGAGGCCGCGAATTGCGTGCTTGCGATTGTCCAGCACCTTGGTGTATTTATAGCGTCGTGAAGTTGAACTTGCACCAGATTGACTGCCCGGCGTTGCCATGCGTTTCATTAGGCAACACTGTCGCATATTCTGTAGCAAACAACAAGCTTGCTGTTAAAAACAGTCGTAAGTTGTTGATTTACTGGTAGCCGATGTGGCGGAATTGGCAGACGCGCTAGACTCAAAATCTGGTATCCGAAAGGGTGTGTGGGTTCGACCCCCTCCGTCGGCACCATCTAAATCATTTTTTCCGGGCCCGCCGCAAAAATTCCTTCCGCGAGAAATCGGTTCAAACGCGGCGGCGTTCCCTAAATTTTCCACGCATGGCCAACGAAGCCGAATTGCTGGCGCGCTGCCGTCGCGGCGAGGCGGCGGCTTGGAATGAACTCTTCGACCTGCATTACGCAGTGGCGGGACGGTTCGTATTTCAGCTTTCCCCGGATTTTTCGCGCGAAGACTGCGAGGAGATTTGTCAGGAAGTTTTTTTGTCCGTCATCAAAAATCTCCATTCTTTTCAGGGCGAAAGCCAGTTCCAGACGTGGCTGTTCCGCATCGCGGCGAACAAGGCGCGCGATTTTCGCGAGAAGCGGCTCGCGGCCAAACGCGGCGGCGGGCAGACGACCATTCCACTCCAAGCCGAAAATCCCGAAACCGGTTTGACGCCGGAGGCGCCGGATCCTTCGCCGACGCCGGACGAGAATTTGATGAACGCGGAAAAGCTGTCGCTCGTGCGCGCCGCGCTGGATCAACTCGCCGAACCTTGCCGCGAAATCATCGAGCTGCGTTATTTTGGCGATTTGAGTTACGAGGAATTGAGCGCGACCTTGGAACTGAATCCGAAAACCGTCAGCTCGCGCCTGAGCAAGTGCCTCGACCGGCTGGAAGCAAGCGCGCGGAAAATATTTCCCCGGGAAAATCCGGAGGTTTTCCCGTCTAACGGTTGACTGAAGCAATGGAACCCGAACGTAAAATGGAGAAACTGCTGCGGGCTTACGCGAAAAAGCGGCGGGCCCAGGCCGGCGGGCCGTTGAAGTTGCATCCCGCGACGCGGCGGATGCTTTTGGCTGAGAGCGCGCGGGCGACGCCCAAAGCGGACGCGGAGGAATCCGTCTCGCGGTGGGAATTGTTCCGCCGGCAATGGGCGATGCTGGTGGGTTTCGCGTTGATAATTTTTTTCGTGCTCGCGCTGTTTTTGCCGGGATTTAGTTCGTCGAAGAAAAAAACGCAAATCGTCACCGCCTTGAATAATCCCAAGCAGTTCGATTTAGCCGCACCCATGGCGGCGGGACCAACCAACGGCACGTTGCCCACCGAACTCGCGTTCGCGAAGGCAAAAGATCTGGCCCGCAGAGAAATCGCGGAAGCGCCCGTGACCTCGGAAAAAAATGTCGTTCCCTTTGGCGCCAGCCGCGCGAGCGCCTTCGCATTGGCTGAGCAAAATATGTTCAAGAATACGGTCGCGCCCGGTAAGACAGCGGTCGTGCTGGCAAATTTTGAGGTGCAGCAAAACGGCAATGCCATCCGCGTGGTGGATGCCGACGGCTCGGTTTATGACGGCGCGCTGCAGCCGGAATCGGTCATTGCGCAAAAAGAACCCGCGGCGGCGGCGGCTCCGCCCGTTCTGGCACCCGGACTGGCGGAATTGCAAAAAAATATTGGCCGCCGGGATGAACCGGAGTCCGCGCAGAATTATTTTTTCCGTGTGACCGGGACGAATCAAACGCTGAAACAAAATGTTGTCTTCACCGGAAATTTGCTGGCGAATGGCGCGCCCAACAAATTGCCGCAACCATTTCAAAGTGGCGGCGGTGGTTTTGGGGGCGGCCAGTTAAGAGCGGCGTTGACGAATCAATTGCCGTGGTCGAATTCGCGCATCGCGGGCACGGCGGTGGTGGCCGCCACCAACGATGTCGAGATTGATGCCGTGCCTCTGGCTCCGTGAAATATTTTTTGCGTTCGGTCAGTGGGCCGAAATAATTTCCGCGGTGCGCAGCGTCACCGGGCCGAGCAAGCCGGATTCCAGCAGCGGCGCGTCTTTTGTCCAATGATGCCAGGTCGTGAACGTCAGCCGGCCGGTCGGACTCGCCTTGCCATCCAGCAACCACTGCGGCCACGCCTTGAGCTGCTTGCCGTCCCACTCGCGGTCATCGGGCAACTGTTCATCGCCGATGAGCCGGTTCGGCCAGAGATTCGTGACTTTGATTTCCAGTTTGTTGAGGCCAGGTTTTGCGGCGTCGGTGAGGTTCACGCGAAATGGCGGTTTCCACAGCACACCGAGGTTTTGGCCGTTCAGGGAAATTTCGGCGAAATTTTCCACTGCGCCGAGGTCCAGCCAGAGTTCACGCCCGGCGGCCCGGCGATCCGCGGCAATTTTTATTTCCTTGGTGTAAGTGGCCGTGCCGGAAAAATAGCGCACGCCGTCGGTGGTGTGGTCGGTCCAGGAAATTAATTTTTGCAACGTCACTGACGGCGGAGCGCCCCCGTTCGGCGGAAATGACAAATTCCATGCGCCGGAAATTTCCTCCGGCGCGGGCACGTTCGCCGCCGCCGCACGCAACCCTTTGCCGGCGGCGGTTTGCAATTCGACCTGGCCATTGGCCCAGACTTTGACGACCGGAGAATCGCCCATCGCGAGGCTCGTTTCCCATTGCGGCGACGATCCCACCGTGGTCATCGTCGGCAGCGAGAGCGTTTCGTTTTCATGCACCATCGCGTGCCCGACCCGGCCATCGAGGGCGTAATCCACGCGCAGTTCTTTTTCATGATTCAGGGCGGGGTCGCGGCCCAAAATTTCGTTGCTGGCCGTGATCGGTTGACCGTCACGCATCAGTTCGGAAATTTTTTCGGTCACATCCATTTCGCCCGCGCCGTCGGTGGCAGCATAAACTGCGTGCTGAATTTCCAACTTGGGTGCGACGGTCGACTCGGGGGGAAAATTGCCGCGCGCGGCAACCAGATGATTGGCGTTGTCGGCCGCGTGACGGAAAATGACGAATACGGAACCGGCGGGGTCAAAATTCAGTTGCACGGCGGTGCGACCGTCGGCCGCGTGCCAGACGGGCGCAGGCTCAATCATGCCGGTATCGGGATGCCACAACTCGGGAATTTCGCCGGCCACGCGGAAGGTGCATTCGGCGGAATCAAACTGCCGCCGCTGGTTGGAAACAAAATAGATATCCGCTGCGCCGGCGACGCGATGCACATACAGCAGCCGAGAATTTTTTCCCGCGCCGGCAAATTCAAAATCCGGCGGCAGTTTTTGCGCGGCGAAAACGTCGGCCAAAGATCGGCCCCAAACGACGCGGCCTTTGCCATCGGCATTTTCGAAAATACTGCTGCCGTCACATTGACCCCACAATTCGTCGGCAAGCGATTGCACCTGCGTGTCGCAGCGCGGAAAGCCCGCGAGGCTTGGTGAATGTTGCGGGCGCGGGCCGACCACCGTGGCCCCGGCGCGGACGAGCCCGCGCAGGCACTGCAATGTTTGCGGCGTCATGTCCACATCGTTCGGCGGCAAAATCAACACGGCGTAGCTGGCGCCGCTGGCGAGAATGATGCGGCCATTTTTTACGGTCGCGTGACGCAATACGTCGGCGTTCACGGCGTCGTAGTCGTAGCCAAACGGCAGCGCGGGATCGCCGGCGCGCATTTCCACCGGCGCGCTTTCGCCCGTGAAATACGCGGCGTCCGCGATGGCGCGGCCTTGTTGCAAGAGAAACTGGCAGTGCGTGATGTAATCAATCCACGGCTTGCCCTGCTGCCACCACGTCTCCGTTCGCTCGAAATGAAAACCCCACTGGCCCATCGTCATGCCCGGCCAGCGGTTCGTCCACGGCTGCATCGCGTAACGATGAAAAACGTAGCGGTTCAAGCCCTGGCAATAAACCAAGTCGCCGAGGGTCTTGAGCGAATACGGATCGTTCTGCCAGCGGCCGGCCTCGGGAGTTGCGGTGAACGATTCCGCGCCGACAATGGTTTTGCCGTAAATGTGCGCGATGGACGCCGCGAGTTTGACGGACGGATGGCCGGAACTGCCGCTCCAAAATTCGCCCATCACGACATCGGCGGGCGCGCCGCATTGCAGCGATTCATAAGGGCCAGTGTAAGGCTCGACCGCGTTCATCAATCCGTGCTGGTGGCAGAGTTCGGCAAAATGGCCATAGTAATTTTCCGCAAACAAATCGGCGATCGTGCGGCGCACGTCCCACAAAAAACGCTCCGATACCGCCGGATTGTCCACCACGCGACCGGTGAACGCGGGCAGATATTTCAGGAGGTCGTAGCCGCGTCGCTTGTGAAATTCTTCGCGGAAATTTTGCGTCCAGTTCTGGCCGCCGACTTCGTAGCTGTCAATCAGCGAACTGTCGAGCGTCTGGCCGGCGAGCGGGCCGAGATCATCGAGAATTTTTTGCATGAAGCCGTCCCAATGCGCGTCGAGCGCGGCCTGGCTGAACTTGTCGCATTCCAAGCCTTCGCCTTCCGCCGGCGCGGGATGATTTTTCACGCCGGTCGGCGTGTAGCCGACGCGCAAAACCAGCCAGTCGCCGGCCGGCGCGTGCCAGTTCAACCTTCCATCCGCCGTGAGTTTTGAAGTCAGATCAATCACCTCGCGGCGGTCCACCGCGCCGGCAGTTGCATCATCCGACGCGCGCGAAGACAAAACAAAATTTCCGTTGAGACCGTCTTTTGCGTCAATATTTTCAATGCTCAGGCGCGGCGCGAGTTCGATTTCCGCGAGCGGAATGTTCGTCGTTGTCGCCGCCGTTTTGGCGCCGAGCGAATTAAACTGCACGCGCCAAAAACGCGCGGCGACCGGCTGGCCGCCGAGCGCCATCACGCGCACGGGCGAACCTTTGCGGGCAAACGCAAACGGTTTCACCGTGCGAAAATTTTTGCCGTCATCGGAAACCAAAATCTCACCGGTGCATTCAGGCATGCCTTTGCCGCCGGTGATTTTCACGGTGCGCGCCGCAAATGGATTTTGAAATTCCAGTTGCGCATATTGCGGTTTGCCCCGCTTCGGCAGTGGCAGATGAATCAACGTTTTGGCATCGCCGTCGGTAAGTTTATCGCCCGGCGGCTCGTCGCCGCTCGTAGACGCGCTGGGTGCGGCATCTTTCATGCGCACGTTTTCATCGTCCGGTGCGGGAAACGCGAGCACCGCGCTGTCGCGGTAAAAATCCAGCGTCGTGGGCGGTTGCGGCAGAACCGCATTAAAATTGGTCGGGCCGGTCACGCGCAGTTCGCTGGTCGTGACGCGCTGCATCGCGTTGCTCACGGTGTTCCAGGGACCGCCGCTGCTCGACCAGCCGGCGCAATTTTCCACGCACAGTTGGAGGCCGAGGCGATTGGCTTCCTGGACGGCAAACTTGAAATCCGCGCGCCATTCCGCGCTCATGAACGGCACGTTGCCGCGCGGAATGCCGCAGTCCACATTCACGATGGTCGCGCCGCCGAGGCCGATTTCCTTCATCGCCTCGAGGTCGGCGGTGATGCCTGCCTTCGTAATATTGCCATTCATCCAATGCCACCAGGTCTGCGGCTGGGCGGAATCCGGCGGATTGAGAAAACCGGTGACCAGCGGGTCGGGCGGCGCGGCGGTGGCGGCGAGCACTAGGCTGAAGGCGAACGAAAAGACCAATAGGCGCAATGATTTCATAATGGCGGGCGGGGAAAATTTCAGGTGTTCCCGCATTCTGTTGGTTCACGCTCGCCGCTGACAAGCCCAAATCACGCCAAGTTTTTTTAACCGCTGCGAAAAAAGTTTCAGTCGTCGTCCACGAATTTCACGGCCCATTCGGGATACGGTTTTGCGCCCATTGTCGCGCGCCAGAGAATGCGGTTGAGCACGTCTTCGGGACATTGATCCGGTTTCTCCAGCGGCAGATGCGCGGAAACATAAGCGTCCTTGCGCAATTGCGCGTCGTCGTTCCGCTTCGGATTCAATTCGTCCAGCGGCACATTGTTCGTAACGGCATCGAACGCGGTGAAATCCGGCGCGTTCGTGAAACAATCAAACATCGGCGTGGCGGTCGCGTCCATCTGGTTCATCGGCGGCAGGCCGAGCATCAACTCCATCGTGCGCAGCAGGCTCGTCGTGTTGTATTGCGTGCTGACCGTCGCGCCGCGTTTCGTGAACGGGCTGATGACATACGCCGTGGTGCGATAGCCGCTGACGTGGTCCCAGCCGTTTTGCGGATCGTCTTCGATGCCGAAGATGCACGTGTCCTTCCAAAATTTGCTGTGGCTCACGGCCTCGACGATCTGGCCGAACGCGCGGTCGTTGTCCGCCGCCATCGCCTCGGGCTTGGGACAATTGGGTTTCGTGCCGCTGGTGTGGTCGTTCGGCAACCAGAGAATCGTGAGGTTCGGCAGATCATCCGCCGCCTCAAATTGCTTCAAGTGCTTGATGAACTGCGCGGCGCGGAAAACGTCGGGCACATCCAAATCCCAGCTCGCGGTGTTCGTGATCATCAACGGCCGCAGCGTTTCGATGTCCGGTTCGCAGGAAATTTCAATCGCGTTCGCGCCGCTCATGAAATCGCGGTAGCAATCGAGAAAGGAAATTTTCTTTTTCACCGACGCATCTTTCCAATGCTTTTCGGTCGTGGTGAATTCGCCGAAGTCGCAGACCGTTTTGCCGTGCGCGAGCGCGTCGTCCCAAATAAATCCCGCGGGCGAATACGCGAGCGCATCCTTGCCGCCGTCGCCAAAACCGCCCGCCGGATAGCTGCGCGGAAAATCGGCGAACTCGCGTTCCATGTAATCCGTCGCCATCGCCGTGTCGGTCCACTGATGCCCGTCGGCGCTCAAAATGCCGGAGCAATACGTGTTGTCGAGCAGCGCAAAATCGCGCACGAATTTGTGTTCATTCGGCGTCACGCGTTCGCCGAAATTGCACAGCGTCGCATCGCCATTGCCGCTCGCCACATCGCCCAACACCTGATCGTAAGTGCGGTTTTCCTTGATGATATAAATGACATGTTTGAACACGCTCGCCTCGCCCGCGCGTTCCGGCACCGGCGCGGGCGCACGCTCAGGCCGCGGCGGCAATTTCGCCTGCGCGAGCAGCGGATAACGCAAATTCGCCAACGCGGTTTGCGTGAACGTCGCGAGTTCTTCTTTTGACGGAACCGAAACCAGCGAGAGCGAGCCGGAATATTGCTTCGTGTTGAAACCAAAACCGCTCGCACCGAGCCGCGCCTTCTGCGTTTTGGCGGGCAGGCCCTTGATGTTTGCGACCAGAATTTTTTTGTCGCGCGCGTCAAACGCCAGCGCGCCGGGAAACCAGCCGACCGGAATCAGCCCGAGCAATTTGGTTGCGCGCGGTTTGAATTGAAAAACCGCGACGGCGTTTTGCGTGCCGTTGGCGCAGTAAAGAATTTTGCCCGAGGCGTCAAAGGCCAGCGCGTTTGGCTGCGCCCCAAACAGATCGCCCGGATTCTGTCGCGCGCTGACGGTCTCCACCACTTCATCGCTGCGCGTGTCCATGACGCTCAACAGATCACTGCCCGCGCTGGCCGCGACGAGCCAGCGGCCGTTCGGCGACAACGCCAGTGCGCACGCATGCGGGCCGATGACAATTTCGCACGGCGCCATCGTGCTCGCCCCGGCCGCCAAATCAATGATGGAAACCGAGCCTTCGCTGGCGATGCCGCGCGCGTCCACGCGCACGCGCGTGCCGAGTCCTGCCGTGGCCGTCACGCTGTTCGCGTCCGGCCGGCGGCCGCCCCAGTTGCTGACGTAAATTTTATTTTTGCCCAGCGCCACCGCGAACGGCGCGACGCCAACCTCCCACGTCCGTAAAACTTTTCCCGTCGCCGCGTCCAGTTCAAACAAGCGGTTGGAAAGGTTGCCGCACACGTAAATTTTTTTGCCGTCGTGCGCGACCGCGATGCCGGTGGGAATGTCGTTCGTGCGGCCTTTTGCATTCGCCGGCGGCAGCGGAAACGCGAACAGCGGCGAAATTTTCCGGTCGCGGCCGACGCCGAAAATTTTCACGTCGCCCATGACGTTTGCCAAATAGATGCGCGTGCCATCCGGCGAAAACGCCAGGCCCGTGTAGCTCAACTGCGCTTTTTCATCCGCGTTGAGGATCGCCGTCGCGACCGGGTTTTGTTCCTGCACCGCGTCGGCCGGCAACGGCACGCGCTGCAAAATATCTCCCGTCGCCGGATCCACCGCGACCAGTTCGTGCGTCAGTCCGGCCGTCACAAAAAAATTTCCGTCCGGACTGAGCGCCAGCGCCTGCGGCCGCAGGCCCGGCAGTTCAACCAACCGGCCAACGGGCGTCACGCGCTGGTTGACGGGGGTTGCAAATCCATTGGTGGAGCGCCCGACAAATTCCGGCGTCGCCGCAAAATCATCGGCAAAAATATTTGTGGCGGAAAAAAACAGTCCGGCGGCGAGCAGCGCGAACCGGCGGATAAAACAATTCCTTTTCATCCGCAAATGTTTGGCGCAAATGCCGGCCAATCGCAAGTCACGTTGCGGTGAATTTTTTTCCGCAACGCCGGTTTGCGGTTGCGATTTGTTTTTTCTCGGCTAGGTTCAAAACGGATTCGTTTTTCATTCTTTCATCCGGAAAACTGTCCGCAAACAAGTGAAAAAGTTTTTTTGCCTCATCAGCCTGACAGCCATGCTGTCGGCGCACGCGCAACAGCCACGCTGGACGCAATTCCCCAACTCGCCCGTCGGCAGCGGAAATTATCGCAACGACGACATCTCCTTCGTTGACCTCACGAACGGCTGGAGCGCGCGCGGCATCGACGGCATTTATCGCACCACCAATTGCGGCCAGGCCTGGTTTTCGACCACGCCGCACCTCGTGACCAACGTGGCGCATTTTCGTTCCATCGGTTTTGCGTCGCCCACGCGCGGCTGGATTGGCAATCTCGGTCCCGGTTCCTACGACACGGCGGTCACCGACACCAACCTGCTTTACGAAACGTTTAATGGCGGCAGCACCTGGGACATCGTTCAAGCCATAAACAATTCCGGCATGAAGGGATTTTGCGCGATGCACATTCCCGACACGCAGCATATCTACGGCGTCGGCCGCGTGCGCGGGCCGGCGTATTTTGTGAAATCCATGGACGGCGGCAGCACTTGGTTTGTGACCAATCTTACCACCGCCGGCGTCATGGGCGGACTCATGGATGTTTATTTCATGAACCCCAATCTTGGTTTCACCGTCGGCATGGACACAAATTCATTTTATTCGCCGCCGTATTTCGGCAGCATCGCGCGCACGACCAACGGCGGCGCGAGCTGGCAGGTCGTCGCTTCGGCCCACGTGACCAACAGTTATTTTTGGAAAATGTCGTGGCCCAGCACGAACGTCGGCTACGTTTCGCTTCAGCAAAATAATTCCTATTCGTCGTTCGTTTTTTACAAAACCACGGACGGCGGACAGACGTGGGTTTCCAACGGCATTCCGCTTTCCGCCATCGGTTCGCCCGCATCGTTTGAATTGCAGGGCGTCGGGTTTGTCAGCACCAATGAAGGCTGGCTCGGCGGCGGCTCGCTGAGTCCGCCGTATAATTTCATCCACACGACCGACGGCGGCGCGACGTGGACCGCGATGGGCTACAACAACGCGAACAATCTGAACCGGTTTCGTTTTGTGAATTCCACTTTGGGCTACCTTTCGGGAATCGAGCTGCATGTTTATCACATTCCGCCGGCCGGCGTGATTTCGCCGGCGAGCGTCATGACCAACTACGGTTCTGCGGTCAGGTTCACCGCGACGAATTACGGCACGCCGCCGATCACACTGCAATGGCGGTTGAATGGCACCAACATTCCCGGAGCCACCACGAATTTTTACACCATCCCCAATTTTCAAGCCACCAACGCGGGCAACTACGATCTCGTCGTCAGCGATTTCAGCGGCTCCGGCACCAGCAGCGTCGCGCCGCTCACAGTTTTTGCGCCGCCGCCCGATCCGTTCATCGTGAAGCAGCCGCAAAGCCAGCTTTTCAACCCAGGCGACTCGGTCACCTTGACCGTGGGCGCGGGCGGCACAACTCCGCTAACGTATCAATGGCGTTTCAACGGAACAAATTTAACCGGCGCGACGCAGCCAAGTTTCAGTTTCAACAACGGCCAGCCGACCAACGCCGGAAATTATTCCGTCGTCGTCACCAACAGCCACGGCAGCGTCACGAGCGCCGTCGCCATTGTGACCTTGGCCTACAACTTGGACTTCGACAGTTTTTCCGCGCCCATCACCGTCAACAATCCGGCCACAACCAACGGTTGCAATATTTTATTCAACAACGCGGCAGCCACGCCGGATTTCACGGCCATTTTCGGATTTGATTATTCGCAAGTCACGGTGCCCACTTTCATTCCGCCCGCGCCAAACAATTTCAGCGGATTCACGCGCGGACTTTTTCTGACCGTGAATAAAAATCTGGGCCTCGCCGCGGCGGTGAATCTATATCCGACCAACGAAATTTTTGCGGGCAACTTCGCGTTGAAGTTCGATGTCTGGATCAATTACTTGAACACGCCGGGCACCACGGAACACGTCATGTTCGGCATCAATCATTCCGGCAGCATCACCAATCGCGTCAGCGTCGCGGGCAGCGACGGGGTGTTTTTTGAAGTGGATGGCGATGGCGGCTTCTCGGCCAGTTCCACTGTGGAACGCGACTTCTCCATTTTTTCCGGCGCCGGCGCCGCAGCTCCCACGCTGCAACTGACGGGCAACACCACGTTCGGCCCGGCGTCGCCGTTGAGCACGACGTTTGACAATGCCGCGCCCGGATTTGCCAGCCTGTTCCCATCCGAATTTTTCCCCGAAGCCAGTTTCGCCACACTCGCCGGGGCCGCCGGCATGCGCTGGATTTCAGTCGAGGTGCGGCAGGAAGCCAATCTCATCACGTGGCTGATGAACGGCACGCTCATCGCGCAATTCACCAATCCCACCGCTTACACCAACGGCACCGTGCTGCTCGGCTACAGCGACAATTTTGATTCGCTCGGAAACACGAATAATTATGCGGTCTTTGACGATGTCCAAGTGGTTCCGATTGTTCTCGCGCCCGTCCAAATCCAATCGCCCCAACTGGCCGGCACGAATTTCAGCTTCCGCTTTGCGACGGATCTTTTCGAAAGCTACACGGTGCAGTGGACGACAAATCTGTTGAGCGGGAATTGGACGAATCTGGCCAGCTATAGCGGCGCGGGCAACACCACGAACATTGTAATGCCGCTGCCGGCCAGTCGGACCAGCCCGCAGTTTTTCCGCGTGAGCCGCCCGTAAAAAATTATGGCTCCGACGGATCCAGCCGCTTGTCGAGCAAGAGATATTTGCGGACGTAATCATGCACGGCATTTTCCAGCGACGTGACCGGCGCGGAATAACCGGTGCCGCGCAAGCGCATCAAGTTGGCCTGCGTGAAATATTGATATTTGTCGCGAATCGTTTCCGGCATCTCGATGAACTTGATGGCCGGCTTTTTTTTCAACGCGGTGAACACCGCGTTGGACAGGTCAATCCACGTCCGCGCCTGCCCCGAACCGATGTTGAACAGGCCGTTCGCGCGCGGCGTCGCGGCGAGATGCAGCGTCATCGCGACGCAATCTTTGACGTAAAGAAAATCGCGCTTCTGCTCGCCGTCCTTGTAATCCTTGCGATAGCTCTTGAACAGCTGGATCACGCCCTTGCCTTGCACCTGCGCAAAACTTTTATGCACGAGCGAACGCATGTCGCCCTTGTGATCTTCGTTCGGCCCGAAAACATTGAAGTATTTTAGCCCGACCATTTTGTTCAGAAAGCCGGCGCGCTTGGCGTGCAGATCAAACAAATGTTTTGAGTAGCCATACATGTTCAGCGGCCGCAACGTGTCGAGCGCCGCCTCGTTGTCTTCCATGCCCTGCGCGCCGTCGCCGTAAGTCGCGGCGGACGACGCATAAACAAAACGCACTTTTTCTTTCAACGACCAGTGCGCCAAATCTTTGGTGAACTCGTAATTATTTTTGGCGAGATATGTCGCATCTTTTTCCGTGGTGGCCGAGCACGCGCCGAGGTGCAGCACACAATCAAATTTTCCCAACGCGCCGCTTTGCAAACTCGGCAGCAAATCGGCGGCCTCGACATAATCGGCAAAGCGCAGCGGCGTGAGGTTGCGCCACTTTTCGTCTTTGCCGAGAATGTCGCAGACGACGATGTTGTCGCAGCCGCGCCGATTTAGTGCCCAGACAATCGCGCTGCCAATGAAACCGGCGCCGCCGGTGACCAAAACCCGCGCTTCGGAAAAATCGTTGGGCTTCATAATTTTTTACCAGCCGAGGACGTGGGCAAAAATCAGCGGCGCAACAATCGTCGCATCCGACTCGATGATGAATTTCGGCGTCTTCACGCCGAGTTTGCCCCAGGTGATTTTTTCGTTCGGCACGGCGCCGGAATAGCTGCCGTAGCTCGTGGTCGAATCGCTGATCTGGCAGAAGTAGCCCCAGAGCGGCACGCTGGTGCGCAGCAAATCCTGATGCAGCATCGGCACGACGCAGATCGGGAAATCGCCGGAAATGCCGCCGCCGATTTGGAACATTCCAATCGTGCTCTTCTTGGTGGCCGTCTTCGTATAAAACTCGGCGAGCCATGTCATGTATTCGATGCCGGTGCGGACGGTGTGGACGTTCTTTACGTCGCCGCGGATCACGGCTGCGGCATACATGTTGCCGAGCGTCGCGTCCTCCCAGCCGGGCACGACGATGGGCAGATTTTTTTTCGCAGCGGCGAGCATCCAGGAATCTTTCGGGTCAATCTGATAATATTTTTCGTATTTGCCGCTCAACAGAACCTTGTAGAAAAATTCGTGCGGGAAATAACGTTCGCCTTTTTTATCGGCGTCGGTCCAGACTTCGAGCATGGCTTTTTCCATGCGGCGCATGGCTTCGCCTTCGGGAATGCACGTGTCGGTCACGCGATTCATGTGGCGATTGAGTAATGCCTGTTCATCTTCCGCCGTCAGCGAGCGATAGCCCGGAACACGTTCGTAATAATCATGCGCGACGAGATTGAAAACATCTTCTTCGAGATTGGCGCCGGTGCAGGTGATGAGTTGCACTTTATCTTGGCGAATCATTTCGGCGAGCGAGAGGCCCAGTTCGGCCGTGCTCATCGCGCCGCCGAGCGTGATCATCATTTTGCCGCCGCCAGCGAGATGCGCGACGTAGCCGCGCGCGGCGTCCACGAGCGACGCGGCGTTGAAGTGGCGATAATGGTGCTGGATGAATTGGGAGACGGGTCCGCCGGTGAGTTTGGATGCAGATTTTTTGGCCATGATTTAAAAATTATTTTAGCCAACGATACGCGAGCGGAAACGAAATCCAATCTCAAATTAAAAGTGAATCTCACGCAACGGCGCAAAGACGCAAAGCCGGGGAAATTAAAACAAAAAATTTGTCCGGCGCGGCTTTGCGTGAAAGCAAGTGGAAAGATTATTGCAACGACACCAAGTTCGGTTGGGCGAGGGAAAAACCGCCTTTGACGTTGTCGGCGAATTGCGCGCCGATGACCACGTTGTCCACGCAAGTGGCGTTGTTCACGCGGAAGGCGGCGCTGCCGCATTGGCTCGCGGTCAGGTTGGTGAAGGAATTTTGCACGCATTCGGTCATCGGCGCGGCGCAGAATCCATGCGGCGTCGCTTGATCCACGTGCGCCATGAAGACGCCATAATGATGGCTGTTAAAAATGGAGACATCTTGAAATTGATTGCCGCGACTGGAGCGCATGAAGATGCCGAGATCGTTTTTTGCGAGCAGCGCGTGGCGAATCACATTGTGATTGAAAGCCAGATCCAGCGAGATGCCCGCGCCGGGATTGTCGTGCAAAAATAAATCCGTGAAAAGGCTGTCTGTCGTGAGATAGCAGGCGAGGCCGTCGAATTGATTGTCCGACGCATCAAGACCACGCACCGTCAGGCGGCGCACGCCCAGCGTCGTGACCACGCCGCCGGAACGGCAGCGGGCGGCGCTCACATGCTCAATGATGGAATCGTTCACCGCCTGCACCGTAATGCCGTTGTTGCGAATTTCGGAGCCTTCGCCCAGCAACCGCCAGAGCTCGCGTTGTTGATGCAGCCGGTTGCCATCAATGGAAAGATCGCTCACGCGCAGATGCCGGATGGTTTTCCGCGGCCGGTTGACCGGTTCGCCCATGATGATCACCGGACAGTTCGCGCCGTCCGCCAAAAAGAGAACCGTCGCCGTGCCGCCGCCGCGCAGGGTTTCACAATCGCGCTGCAACACAATCGGCTGCCGCACCGTGATGGTTCCCGCTGGCAAAATAATTTCACCGCCCGCGGCCGGCAACGCATTTAAGGCGTTTTGAATGTCCGCCCCGGTCACGCCCGCCGGCAAACTGACCACGACCGGCTTGGACAGCGGCAACACGGGCGCCGTGAGGCATAAAGTCGAGGCGACTAACATGCCGACGATAGCGGCGATTTTTCTCACCGCCGGCCAGCTTCCCGTCGGGTTGAAGTTGGTTTTCATGACAACGATGGCGTTGCGTTTGATCAGCGTATATAAACTAATGTCGGTCAATTTTGAGAATCGTCCACTAAAAAAAACTAATTTTACCAATTATTTTTCAATCGGCACGAAGCCCGCGCGCCTGGACCCATTTCCGCAAATTTCATTTCCGGTTTCCCAAAAAGCGCCGAGCGGTTATGCTCCGCGCGAAATAAATTTATGCCGCTCCAAAAGATTTCCAGCGACGCCCCCGCCGCGCTCGGTTACGCCATGCCCGCGGAATGGGAGCCGCACAACGCCACGTGGCTCGGCTGGCCGCACAACGCGAGTGACTGGCCCGGCAAATTCGAGGTCATCCCCTGGATTTATGGCGAGATGGTCCGCAAAATTTCCGCCCGCGAAAACATCCGCCTGCTCATCCGGCACAATAAAGACGAGCAGTTTGCACGCCATGTCTTTAAAAATGTCGGCGTGGATTTAAGAAAAATTAATTTCGTGCTGCATCCGACCAATCGCGGCTGGACGCGCGACACCGGCCCGATTTTTGTCCGTCGGAAAAATCCGCACTCCGCACTCCGCACTCCGCAATTTGAGACAGCGATTGTCCATTTTCATTTCAATGGCTGGGCCAAATATGCCAACTGGCGCAAGGATACCAAGGTGCCCGAAACCGCCGCGCGCCTTCTCGGCAAAAAACTTTTCAACGCGGTCTCCGTTTCAACTCAAAACTCAAAACTTAAAACTCAAAACTTTGTCATCGAAGGCGGCGGCATCGAGGTGAACGGTCGCGGCACGTTGATTTCCACCGAGGAATGCTATCTCGACCCGAAAATCCAGGTGCGCAATCCCGGCCTCGGCAAAACGGAAATTGAAACGACGCTGAAAAATTATCTCGGCGTTGAAAACATTTTCTGGCTGGCGAAAGGACCGAAAGGCGACGACACGCACGGCCACATTGACGACATCTGCCGTTTCGTAAATGCAAAAACGCTTGTGCTCGTGCGCGAGAAAAATCCGCGCGACGAGAATTATAAACCGCTCGCGGAAAATTGGGAACGCATCAAGGATTTGCGCCTTGAAGATGGCGCGAAGCCCGAAGTCGTGGAATTGCCGATGCCGGCACCACTGTCTTTTGACGGCGTGCGGCTGCCGGCGAGCTACGCGAATTTTTACATCTGCAACGCCGCCGTCATCGTCCCGACCTTCAACGATCCGAACGACCGCGTCGCGCTCGGCATTTTGGGCGAGCTGTTCAAAGACCGTCCTGTCGTCGGCATTCACGCCGTGGATCTGGTCTGGGGCTTCGGCTCGCTGCACTGCCTCACGCAGCAGCAGCCGGCGTAATTTTTTCTCCGTTTGCCGCAAGCCGGGGGAGTGCCCGGCGCAATTTTCCTCAAGCTTTCCTGCCGACCGCCGATGCCAAGGCTGGACGAATATGATTATTCAGAATCATTAACCCTGCCGCCGTCGCCATGAAAAAAAGCATCTGCTTTGCCGGCTTTGCCGACAGCGAACTCCCGGCGTTGCGAGCGGCGGTTGCCACCGGCAACAGCCTTTGGGAATGTTGTTTCGTGGCGGATGCCCCGGCCACGCTGGCGCTGCTCGCCGAACAACCGCTTGATGCTCTCGTGGCCGACATGAGCATGTCCGGCAAAAGCGGCGCGGAATTGTTGCGCGACGTGCGCGAAAAATTTCCCAACACGCTCGGCTTCATTGTCGGCAACGTCACCGATCAGGAACTCATCATCAATTGCATCGGCGGCACCCACCAGTTCATCCGCCGTCCCTTTCAACCGGCCAAACTCGTCGCGACCCTCCAGCGCGGTTTGAAGCTCGATGCGTGGCTCTCGAATGATGAACTCCGCAAACTCGCGCCGCGCTTGCGCCGGATGCCGAGCCTGCCGTCCACTTATTTTAACCTGATCAAGGAAATCGAGTCCGACTCCGTCACCACGCAAAACATCGGCGCGGTCATCGCGCGCGATCCGGTGGTGACCGCGCGCTTGTTGCAGATGGTGAACTCCGCCGCGTTCGCGCTCGTGCAAAAGGTCACCGACCCGATTGACGCCGTGGCTGTGCTCGGCATCGAAACCATCAAGTCGCTCGTGCTGTGCCTGCAAGTTTTCACGCAAAGCGACGAGGCGCGCGCCGCCGGCCTTTCGCTGGAAATTCTTTGGGAGCACAGCTTGCTCGTGGCGAAATTTGCGCGGCAAATCACTTTGAAGCAAACCGGCGATGCGCGCCTCGCGAGCGATGCCTTCACGGCCGGGCTGCTGCACGATGTCGGCCGCATCGTCATCGCCTCCAATCTGCCAAAAGAATATGCCGCCGTGGTCGCCAGCGCGCGCGAAAAATCGCATCCCTTGCACGAGGAAGAAACCGCGCAGCTCGGCGTCAACCACGCGCAAGTCGGCGCATATCTGCTGGGACTTTGGGGCTTGCCGGCGACGCTCGTCGAAGCCACCGCCGGACATCACGCGCCCGGTGACACGGCATTCGCGCGCGAATTTTCCCTGCTCGGCGCCGTTCACGCCGCGAACGTTTTCGCCCATTCCTCGGGCTGCCAAACCGACGGCCTGCCGCTGCCGGAACTGGACCTCGCTTATTTCACCACGCTGCACCTCGACGACCAGTTGCCCGTCTGGCGCGAAGTTTGCACCGGCGAAAAAGCGCCGGCGCCGCCCGCCAAAAAAACCTCGAACATTCCGCCGCCGCCACCGGCTTACCTGCTGCCACCGGTGATGCCGTTGGCGCGTCCAGAAAATCATTTTGCCCGCGCATTAATTGCCGTGACCGTGCTGTTTTTTTTGGTGGGCGGATTTGCCGCGTGGCGTTTTTTTAGCAAGTCAACCTTGCCGCCGATAGCCGAAGCCGCCACAAACACCGTCGTCATTGCACCGCCGGTCGTGACCGCGAGCGCGCCGCCGCTACCGCCGCCCACGGTGGAAAAGCCGGTGGTGGCCGCCCCGGTCGTCGCCACGCCGCCGCCGAATCCTTTTGCCAACGTCCGCGTGCAAGGAATTTTTTATCGCACTGCCAGTCCGCTCGCGATCATCAACAACCGCACCGTCGGCGTGGGCGATCAGTTTAACGGCATCCAAGTCGTCGGCATTGACCAGCATTCCGTGACGCTCGTGCAGAATGGCGAGCGCAAAGTTTTCAAGTTCAACTAAACTCCGCGCAACCCTCCACCTGCGCCGCCGCGAGAAATTGCTGCAACGCCAGCACGCGCGGCCCCGCCAGTTTTCGCGACGCTTCCAGTTTTAATTGTGCCGGCAACGTGTCCGCATTTTTTTGCAGCACGCGCAGCGCATCGGGGAAAATTTTGAATCGCGTGTCGCGACCGATTTTGCAGACCGTTCGCAACACCGTCACCGCGCCAAGTTGCTCCAGAATATCCGCGTCGCGCAGAATGATTCCTTCGATGCTCGTCGGCTGGTCCTTCGGCTGATGCGTGCGGATGGCTTCCACCACGGCGGGAATTTTTTCAGTGGGAAAACCAAAGCGCATGAGCAGCTCCGGCGTGCGGCTCAGGATGTAACCGAGAAAATCCCAGTTCGCCAGCGCCGCCGGTTCTTCCGGCCGATGCCCGATGAAGACGCCGAGATCGTGCAGCCACACGGCGGCGAACACCACGTCGTCATCGTAGCGTTCGCCCGCGCCGATGATGCGCGTCAGTTCGTAAAGCCGCGGCTGATGACTGAACTTGTCCACCGGCAAAGCCTGTTCGCGGATGTAATCAATGATGGCCGCGCGAAAGTCTGGCAAATTCATGCGCGAAGTTTGCGGAACCGCGCCGGAAATTCCAGCACAACTTGAGACAATACGTTTTGCGACGTCCGTTTTCCGGTCTGCGACGGCGGATCCCGGGTTGCGACGGGGCGCCGACGACCTGCGACGGCCATCCGCCGAGTTGCGACGGGGTGCCGACGACTTGCGACGCCTTGCCGCCGGTTTGCGACGCCGATTTCCGGCCTGCGACGGGTATTTGGCGGTTTGCGACGCCCTGCCGACGACTTGCGACGCCAATTGCCGGTAAAAAGTCGCGGCGCGACGAACGAAAATAGCCCCCGGTTTCAACCGTGGGTTCAACGCACAAAATCAAACGAGTCCCGACGGGATGATTGCGATGCGATTACGCCTTGAATTCCAACACGGCTTTGGTGCAACGGGCACAAATGGTCGGATGCTCGGCGTTCTGGCCGATGTCCGTTTCCCAATGCCAGCAGCGTTCGCATTTCTGGCCGTCGGCTTTTGAAACCAAAGCCTCAGCGTAAATTTCATTTGGATTGCTTTCGCTTCGCTTGCTTTCTGAATCGGTTGTCAGAATTTTCAACGACGAAACATTAAGCAGTTCTTTCAACAATTCGTCTGTCGCTGATGAAAGACCGTGTTCAAGAGTTAAAACCGGGTCAATGGTAAAAACAACTTGGGCATCAAGAGATTTTCCGATTGTTTTAGCTTGTCGCGCTTGCTCCAATTTCGGCAACACCGCTTGGCGGAATTGGAAAAGTTTTTCCCATACTTTTCGCTCTGCCAGAGAGAAATCAAATTCGCCTTTCTGCCAAATTGATTCGTGAACGGAATTCACATTTTTTCCCGGCACAAATTCCCATGCTTCGTCCGCCGTGAAGGCCAGGATCGGCGCGAGCATCTGGCACAGGCCGGTCACCAGCCGGTGCAGCGCGGTCTGCGTGGAGCGGCGGCGCGGCGAATTCGCGGCGTCGGTGTAGAGCCGGTCCTTGATGACGTCGTGATAGACCGACGAGAGTTCCACGGCGATGAACTGGCTGAGCTTTTGATAGACGACGTGGAATTCGTATTGGTCGTAGGCGGCGAGGACTTCGGCTTCGAGCTTCGCGAATTCACCGAGAATCCAGCGGTCGAGGCCGGTCAATTGGTCGTCGGGCACGGAATGTTTTGCCGGATCAAAGTCGTAAAGGTTCGAGAGCTGGTAGCGCAGCGCGTTGCGGATGCCGCGATAGGTCTCGCCGACTTTGTTGATGCGTTCCTCGCTCACGACGATGTCGCTGCGGTAATCCTGCGACGCGACCCACAAGCGCACGACGTCCGCGCCGTATTTTTTGACGTAGGCTTCGGCGGTCTGCGGTTTCTCGTAGCCACCTTGTTTGCTCTTGGAAATTTTTTCGCGGTCGGCGTCCACCATGAAACCGTGCGTGAGAACGGTCTTGAACGGCGCGGCGCCGTTGCCCGCGAGCGAGAGCAGGAGCGAGGATTGAAACCAGCCGCGATGCTGGTCGCTGCCTTCGAGATAAACGTCGGCCTGCCAAACTTCATCACCGGTTTTGCCCGCGTGCTGCAAATCCTTCCGCTGGTTCAAAACGGCGCGCGATGAGGAACCAGAATCAATCCACACATCAAGCGTGTCGTTGGATTTGGAAACGGCTTCCGCACCGTTCCAATTCGCCGGTTTGACGAGCGACCAAAGTTCGCTCGCAGATTTTTCAAACCAGATGTTTGAACCGTGTTTCTCGATCAAATCGGCGGCATTGCGGACGATTTGCGCGTCGAGGATGGCTTCGCCTTTCGCGTCGTAAAACGCGGGAATCGGCACGCCCCAGGTGCGCTGACGGCTGATGCACCAGTCGGGCCGCGATTGCACCGCGCCTTTGATGCGGTTGACGCCCCAGTCGGGAATCCATTTCACGCGGTCAATTTCAGCCAATGCCTGTGCGCGAAATTTGTCGTGGTCAATCTTGATGAACCACTGGTCCATCGCACGGAAAATGATCGGGGTCTTGCTGCGCCAGCAATGCGGGTAGCTGTGATGATAATTTTCCTGGTGCAGCAGCGCGTGGCGGATGCGGAGTTCGTGCAGCACGGCTTCGTTGGCGTCGCTCTTGCCGTGTTTTTCAAGAATGGATTTGCCGACCAGTTCAGCAGGCATCTGTTGCCCGAGGTCTTTACCATCTGATGTTTTGAAAAGGTAATCTTCCGTAATTGATAATTGACCATCGTCATTCACTGGCGAGTAAATCGGCAAACCTTGCACGCGACCGAGATTGTAGTCGTCCAAACCGTGGCCGGGCGCGATGTGGACGAAGCCGGTGCCGGTGTCGGCCGTGACAAAATCAGCGGCGAACGCTTTGCCAGTGCGATTGCAAAACGGATGCTGATACTGAATCGTCGCAAGCTGTTCCGTCGGGAACGGCGTTTCAGCGCAATTCACCCAGCCGCATTTTTCGGCGACGGCGGGCAAAAGTCCGCGAAACAAAATGAAATTCTCCCCGCCCACTTTGACTTGGATGTATTGAAGCTTTGCGTTGTAAGCGACGGCCAAATTCGCGGGCAATGTCCACGGCGTTGTCGTCCAGATGACGATGAACGTTTTTTCGCGACCGATGACGGGAAATTTCACATACACGCTTTGGCTGACGTGATCTTGATATTCCACTTCCGCTTCGGCGAGCGCGGTGCGACAGGGAATGCTCCAGTAAACCGGCTTCTTGCCGCGATAGACAAAACCTTTGGCTACGATGTCCGCGAACAAACGCAGTTCGTCGGCCTCGTATTCCTTGTTGAGCGTGAGATACGGATTTTCCCAATCGCCGAGCACGCCGAGACGTTTGAATTGCGTGCGCTGAAGATCAATGTATTTACGCGCGTAGGCTTCACAGGCTTTGCGGATGGTGCTGGCATCGGCGCTGGTATCACCGGCCTTGCGCATGTCCTGCGAGACTTTGAATTCAATCGGCAGGCCGTGGCAATCCCAGCCGGGAATGTAGGGCGCGCTTTTGCCGCGCAGCGTCTGATACTTGATGACGATGTCCTTGAGGATTTTATTCAACGCCGTGCCGATGTGGACGTCGCCATTGGCAAACGGCGGGCCGTCGTGCAGGACAAATTTTTCCGCGCCGGCACGCGCCGCCTGGATTTTTTCGTAAAGTTTCGCGGCGGTCCATTTTTCCAGACGCTGCGGCTCGCGCGCGACGAGGTCGGCCTTCATGGCGAAGTCCGTGCGCGGCAGGTTCAAGGTGTCTTTGTAGTCCATTGCAAAATTCAGGAACGCAAACGGTAACAACCAACGCCAGACGAGTCAAACGCACGGACGCGGTTTAACTCTTTGTGCCCGCGTGGCGGCCTTTGAAGGTGAGTTCGGCGATGCCGGATTTGTCGAGTTCACCCAGACCGGCGGCGATCATGCGGTCGTATTGTTTTTTGGTCGCAGTGGCGAGCGGCAGGTTCAAACCTTGTTGTTCGGCCAATTTCAAAGCGATGCCGGAATCCTTGGCGGCGTGCGTGGCGGAAAAAAAACACGAATGCTCCCGGTTTTGCATGTCCTCGCCATCGGTCTGCAACACGCCGGAGCGCGCGCCCGTCTGCGAAAAGACTTCCCGCAGCATCGTCAAATCCAACCCCAATGCCGCCCCCAGCCCAAGCCCTTCCGCAAGCGCGGCGGTGTTGGCATTCATCACCATGTTGACCAGCGCCTTTACCTCCGCCGCCTGGCCGGCCGCCCCGATGTAACGCAGCGAACTGCTCAATTTTTCCAAAATGGGTTTGGCGCGCTCGAACACTTCCGCTTTGCCGCCGCACATCAAATATAATGTGCCTTGCCGCGCCTGCGTGATGCTGGAGGCCATGCATGCTTCGAGCGAACTGGCTCCTTTGGCGGCACATTTTTGTTCTACCCAAACGTGGATTGCCGGGGTGATGGTGGCGCAATTGATGAATAATTTGCCTTTGGCGCGATGCAGCAGGCCGCCGGTAAAAATCTTTTTCATCGCCGTATCGTCGCTGACGACGGTTATGACAATATCGGCCGATGCCGTGACGTTTTTGAGTTCGGTCGCCGCCGCACAGCCCAGTTCAGCCGCCAAGGTTTGCGCCAGGGGCACATTTAAATCATAAACGACAGCAACCGTGAATCCGCATTCATGCAGGCGCCGCGCCATGTTTGCGCCCATACGGCCGACGCCGACGATGCCAATTTTTTCGTGCATAATTAAAGAAGATTGAGTGAAGGACGGTAACAACCGATCCATAACCTGTCAACGAACGCCCGGACCAGGCTTTTAAAAGGGATTAGGGCAAAAAAAACCGGGTCAATCAGCCAGAAGGTGGCCGAGAGACCCGGGGAATTTCGAATGAGCACAACGTAAGATTACGGAGAACTCGCGCTCCGGCCTGCGCTTGGGGCCGGAACCGAAAACCTAAAATCCAAAGAACGATGTTGGGCGGTTGGTTATGCCGCTCTCAACTGAAGACATTAAATCATGAGTTCTTATTTTTGTCAACGCTAGCAACAAAGTATAAGCATATCTATTCATTATTGGGGGTTTGATTAGGCGGCAATGCCAGCCGCGCTGCCGGCAATTTACGGGTGGTTTGAAATTGGCTTGGACGAAAAGCAGCGAAAAATCAGGGGTTTTTTGAATAATTTTATTCTGCGAATAACTTGTGAATAAAAGTTAATATATTGTCCTCGAATCTTTGGGCGGAATCACTTAAAAACTTCTTCGCAAATCACATTGAGCGGCGGGACATTTGGAACTCCGCTCATGCGCCGGCAAAAATCCGGCCGCATTTATATTTAAAGTGTTTAAAAACAGAGGTTTAAAACCATTTGCGATGCGACCACATTTAGTGGTTCAATCGAAACACTTTGTGATTTGACTTGAACAGAATCATTTTGAGCGTTTGACTAGCAGTCGGCTCCGGCGGAAATGGCCGGTAATCAGGCAAAGTGAATAAAACGGTGAATTTTGGGAATTAGCGGCTAAAAACATGCAGATCTCCGCAGAAAAAATTTGGCTCTCGGCGCAGGAACATCTCCGCGCCAAGCTGAGCCGTGACACGTTCAACATGTGGTTCGCGCCGTTGCGCGCCTGCGTGGTGGATGCCAACCAAATTACCATCGAGGCACCGAATGAATTTTGCGAGGTGTGGCTCAAGGATAATTATCTGGGCCTATTGCAGGACGCGGTGGCGGTGGCGGCAAGCTGCAAGCTGCAAGTGAAGTTCAAGGCGGCGAATGGCTTCAATGCCGTGGCCATCACGAACGCGACGGCCAGCAGTTCGCTGCCGCCCAAAGTCAAGGCCGCCGAAGCAGCCCCGGATCGCGCCACCAACGGTGATTTGCATTTCAATCCGAAAAACACGTTTGAATCGTTCGTGGTCGGGACCAACAATAATTTTGCGCATGCGGCGGCCCACGCGGTCGCGCAGTCGCCCGGCAAATCTTACAATCCGCTATTTCTTTACGGCGGCGTCGGACTGGGCAAGACACATTTGCTGCACGCGATCGGCCAACATGTCAGCAGCACAAAAAAAAGCGCGCGCGTGGCTTACGTTTCTTCGGAAAAGTTCACGAACGAATATATTGATGCGATCCAAAACAATTCGCTGGCGAAGTTTCGCAAAAAATATCGGCAGACGGATGTGTTGTTGATAGATGACATCCAGTTTCTCGCGGGCAAGGAACGCATCCAGGAGGAATTTTTCCACACGTTCAACGCGTTGCACGAATCGCACAAGCAGATTGTGCTCACCTGCGACCGGCCGGCGAGTGAAATTCAAGGTTTGGAACACCGCTTGGTCTCGCGCTTTGAATGGGGTTTGGTGACTGATTTGCAGCCGCCGGACGTGGAAATGCGCCTGGCGATTTTGCAGAAGAAGGCGAAGATCATGGACGTGAATTTGCCGGAGGAAATCATCAATTTTCTCGCGACGCGCATCCGCACGAACATCCGGCGGCTGGAAGGCGCGCTCATCCGCGTGGCGTCGTTTGCATCATTGACGGGAAAGAAATTGACGCTTGAGGTGGTGGAAAGTTTGCTCCGCGAAATTTTGCATGAAGAAGGTCGGCAGGTCATCAGCATCGAAGTCATTCAGAAAAAAGTGGCGGAACATTTTGACATCCGGCTCGCCGACATGACCAGCAAGCGCCGGCCCGAAAACATCGCGTTTCCGCGCCAAATCGCGATGTATCTTTCGCGGCAGATGACGGAAAGCTCGCTCAACACCATCGGCGAAGCTTTCGGCGGCCGCGATCACGGAACCGTCTTGCACGCGTGTCGGCTCGTCAAGGATCGCATGGAAGTGGACGCCAACGTGCGTCAGGTCGTCAGCTATCTGGAAAAGCAACTGACGCGCTGAAATACTTTTAGGTTTTGGATTTTTAATTTTGAATTAAGATTAGGCGCGGTGCTGAGCTTAACTAAAACTCAAAATTAACAATTAAGAACTTAAATGCCCGTCATCGAAGTCAGCCAGCTCACCAAATCGTTTCGCACCTACAAAAAGCAGCCGGGCTTTGCGGGTGCGGTCAAAGGACTGCTTCGTCGGCAATACGATCAAACCGTCGCGGTCAATGACGTCAGCTTTAAAATTGAACCGGGCGAGCTCGTCGGTTTTCTCGGCCCGAATGGCGCCGGCAAAACGACGACATTAAAAATGCTCGCAGGTTTGCTTTATCCCACGAGCGGCTCGGCAAAAGTTCTGGGCTACACGCCGTGGGAACGGGCTGACGGTTATCGCCGGCAATTTGCGCTGGTGCTCGGTCAAAAAAATCAACTGTGGTGGGATTTGCCGGCACGCGAATCCTTGGAGTTGAATGCAAAAATTTATGGGATTCCCCAAGATCGCTTCGAGCGCACCGTCGGCGAGATGACCGAACTGCTCAACGTCAAAGACAAATTAAACGTCAGTGTTCGCGAACTATCTCTCGGCGAACGGATGAAGATGGAATTGGTCGCCTCGCTGCTACATCAGCCGAAGGTTTTATTCCTCGACGAGCCGACCATTGGCTTGGATGTCATTTCTCAAAAAACCGTCCGTGAATTTGTCCGCCGCCACAATGCCGAGCAGAAAACCACAATTTTGCTCACGAGTCATTACATGGCCGACATCCAGGCATTGTGTGAACGAGTCATCATCATTGACCACGGAAAACTGTTCTTTGACGGAAAGTTGAATGAGATCGTAGACCGCTTCGCCGACAGCAAAGTTATTACGATTCAGTGTGAAAATGCGGATACGCAACCCGCGGACAGTCTGGCGCGTTACGGTGAAGTGACCGAGAAAACCCTCAGCTCGATTACACTAAAAGTAAAACGCGACCGGGTAATTCCAGTCTGCAAGGCATTGTTGGATGAATTGCCGGTGAGTGATATTGATATTCAAGAAGTCCCGATTGAAGATGTGATCCGGCAGATTTTCACGCGTTAAGAATATCTGGCTTTTTTTAAGTGAATAGTTAACAGGGTCGGTCCAATAATTGCCTTGCTGGGGTCAGAAACACTCCGATTATTTTTCTTCACGCATTTTTTAAGCACTCAAATTCGGAAAACAAAAAAACCCGAAGACAAATGTCCTCGGGTTTTATTTGAAAGACTGGCGGCTACCTACTCTCGCGGAAGCTATACAACCACTACCATCGGCAAGGCTGCGTTTGACGGCCGTGTTCGGAATGGGAACGGGTCGGACCACAGCTTTATGGCCACCAAATTGTTATTGCACGGATTAGCCGTGCTAAAAAAGATCAATCCGAAACAGATTCGGCAATTCTTTGAAAACTACACATAAGGACATGATAGGGACTTTACAACTCGCGAGTTAAAACGCATTTTCCAATAAAGGAAAAATGCAATCAAGCCGCACGACCGATTAGTATTAGTCAGCTGAACGCCTCGCGGCGATTACACTTCTAACCTATCAAACGGGTAGTCTGCCCGTGGTCTTTAGGAAGCTTGTGCTCCGGGAAACATTATCTTGGGATGAGCTTGGCACTTAGATGCTTTCAGCGCTTATCTCTTCCGCACATGGCTACGCA
>Ga0302275_10000739_pt1 | contig 36169 bp, 36 predicted proteins | sample III_Bog_N2_2_FD_200229 | JGI IMG/M metagenome (GOLD analysis project Ga0302275, IMG submission 200229) | Peat permafrost microbial communities from Stordalen Mire near Abisko, Sweden - III_Bog_N2_2 | ecosystem: Environmental > Terrestrial > Soil > Wetlands > Peat | place: Sweden: Abisko... | reverse complement strand
AGAATAAATGTATGAAGGTCCAGGTTTACACGGCTGCCTGGTGCAGGGATTGCCGGTCGGCCAAACAGTTTCTTGAAGCGCACGGGATTCCGTACACAGAGATCAATGTCGATACCGACCCAGCGGCCTCGGCTGAGGTTCTGCGCCACGTCGGCAAGCGGGCCATTCCTCAGATGGTGATTGACGGGGAGTGGTTTCAGCCCTACAAGCCGGGGCGCGGCCTGCTCTTCGACGAGTTGCATGTGCGGTTGGGGATTCCTCGCACCTGAACGCCTCCTGCCCGTACAATTTAGAGTTGACGCTGGGGTGCGGAACCAGCCCCTGGCAAGGAGTTCTCCGTTGATCGATCGCTATACACGTCCCGACCTGGGCCGCATCTGGAGTGAAGAGAACAAGTACCGCTGCTGGCTCCAGGTGGAGTCGGCAGCGAGCACGGTGCTGGCCGAGGATGGAGTCATCCCCACGGCCGCGGCTGAGGCCATTGCCGCGAAAGCCAGCTTCTCCGTAGCACGAATTCAGGAAATTGAGGCGGAAGTAAAGCACGACGTAATCGCCTTCAATACTGCCGTCGCCGAAAGCCTCAACGCCGCCGGTGCAGGCGCCGAGTCTCGCTGGTTCCACTACGGCCTCACCTCCAACGACATCGTAGACACCGCCCAGGCCTTGCAGGTTAAAGAAGCCTCCGCGCTGATTCGCGTTGGCCTGGTTGCGCTGCTGGCCGTACTCAAGCGCCGTGCCTTGGAGTTCAAACACACTCCGACAATTGGGCGGACGCACGGCATTCATGCGGAGCCGACGACGTTCGGCCTCAAGCTTCTGAACTGGTTTGCCGAGATGGAGCGCAACTTGGCGCGGTTTGACGCTGCCGCCGAGGACATGCGCGTCGGCAAGCTTTCGGGCGCCGTTGGCACGTTCGGGCACCTCAAACCTGAACACGAGGAGCGCATCTGCGAACGCCTTGGATTGAAGCCTGCCCCCGTGGCCACGCAGGTAATTCAGCGCGACCGGCACGCGGCGTACATTTCAACGCTGGCCATCATCGGCAGTACGCTCGACAAGATTGCGGTAGAGGTACGCCACCTGCAACGAACCGAAGTGCGCGAGGCGCAGGAGTACTTCAGTGAGATGCAGAAGGGCTCCTCCGCCATGCCGCACAAGAAGAATCCCATCACCTCCGAACAAATCAGTGGGTTGGCTCGGGTGCTGCGCGGAAATGCCCAGGCGGCTTTCGAAAACATCGCGCTTTGGCACGAGCGGGACATCTCTCATTCTTCCGTCGAGCGCATCATTTTCCCCGATTCAACGATTCTCGTGGACTACCTGCTGGCAAAAACGGCTGACCTGATTGATCGCCTGCTTGTCTATCCCGAGCGCATGAAGAAGAATCTTGAGTCCACGGGCGGGCTGATCTTCAGCGGGCAGCTTCTGCTGGACCTTGCCGAGGCGGGGATGCTGCGCGAGGATGCTTACCGGCTGGTGCAATCTCATGCCATGCGGGCTTGGAAAGAGGACCTGGTGTTTCGCGACGAGGTTGCGCGGGATGGGGCGATTGCCGCGCTGCTAAGTCCGGAGAAGCTTGCGAAGACATTCGATTACACGCGGCAGTTGGGAAACGTAAACGCGATTTTCAAGCGGGTTTTGGGCGAGTAAGCGATATGGACCAAGTTCCAGAGAGTGACCGCCCGCGAGTGATGGAGGGAATCAGGCGTGCTGCTGACCTACAGCGAGGGGGGCAGATGGAACTCGCGATTCAACAGTTGTCAGAAGTAGCTTCTAAATTCCCAAACGCCTCTATCGTTCATACCTTTCTGGCTCGAATGTTGTCAAAGGAGGGACTGCACGACCAAGCGATCGAGCGCGGTCAAGATGCTTCGCGATTGTCACCTAAGTCAGAGGTAGCTTCTCTGGCGCTCTTTCTTGCTCTATGAAAGCTGGACACCGCGATGCGGCACTCGAAGAGATCAAGCGATTTATTGTCATTGGACATTCAGATGAGTACACAAGATTGATCAAAGAGATGGATCGGAGCATGAGAGAAGAGGATGAGAATAGAAATGGCGATAGTCCAACATTTTGGAGGGCCAAGTGGAAGGCCTGAATCTAACCGTCGCACTCACCGGCGCTTCGGGCGCAATCTTCGGCCGCGAGTTGCTGCGCGCCCTCGAAGCAGACGAGCGAGTTGCCCGCGTTCACTTTGTCGCTTCTGAAAACTCGCTTCGTGTGCTGGCCGAAGAATTGGCGGTTGGTGGCCGCAACGGCCTGCTGGAAAAACTCCTCGGCGTCGTGGCGAAAAAGACGGTGCAGCATTCGGATGCCGACATCGGCGCGGCCATCGCCAGCGGCGGCTATCCATCCAACGGAATGATCGTGCTCCCGTGCTCCATGGGCACCCTGGCAGCAATCGCCAACGGCCTTGCCAACGGCTTGATTGCCCGCGCCGCCGACGTCACGCTGAAAGAACGCCGTCCGCTCATCCTCTGCGTCCGCGAGACCCCCTTCAACCGCATCCATCTTCGCAATATGACCCTGGCCGCCGAAGCTGGCGCCGTCATTTTCCCGGTGATTCCCGCCTTTTACAACAAGCCCACCGACTCGACCGAAATGGCTCGCCAGTTCGTCTGCCGCGTCCTCGCCCACATCGGCCTGCGGCAGGCCGGGGCCTATGTGTGGAAGGCGGACGAGTGAGGCCTCCAAAGCAAGAAGCAGGTCCCCATTAGACTCCCTGTGCTGCGCTCCGATCGCTCCCTATGAACAAGGCGGGTTGAGCGCTGAGGTTTCCCGCCCTTGCGACAGAAAAAAGCCGCAAGAACGGGGCACGGAGCTTTTGTGGCAGATCCGGCACGGAGTTCATTCCTGGCGTAACTTGCAACGGCAAGTCAGGCTGCTCCCTATGAACAAAGAAGTGAAGGGGCTGAAATTTCGTGACGTTTAGCAAGTCAGCCTCCGCTTCGCGGACATAGCGAGTTAGCAAGTCAGCGGGATCCCTTGACTGCCCCCACACCTGAATCTGTTCATTGCAGACGAAACTCGCAATGCGAGTCAGGTCGCTCCCTATGAACAAGATCCCGATTGAGGTTCGTGGTCCCCCACCCTAGCGACAAGAACAAGAACGTCGCGAGGGTGGGGCACCCAGCTTTGGTGGCGAATCGTGCAAAGGGTTCATTGCAGACGTAACTCTCTGAATGCGAGTCGGGCTGCCCAGGATGACAGCGATGTAAAGGGGCCAGAATTTGACTTTGGCCGGGTACTGGATCGATACTGCCCTTAATGCGGAACTCAACCAAGCACGGTATTACGACCATGGCCATGTGTATGTGTCGGCCCTGCGGACCTGTCCGTGCTGACCTTGAGACGCGAATGCGCTAGACGCAACCGATTCTTGAAACCAGGCGGCCCGGGTCCCGAAAGGATTCGGGCCGTTTTCCGTAGATTGCGGCCTGAACCAACATCCGATTCCGTCTTCGACATCAGCCAGCAAAACAAGAGCAGAAGGAGCCCTTTATGTCTGAAGCAAAGCAGCAGTTCGCTACCCTGGCCGTTCATGCCGGCCAATCGCCGGATCCAACCACCGGCTCGCGCGCCGTACCCATCTATCAAACCACCTCTTACGTTTTTCAGGACGCCGATCACGCCGGCCGGCTCTTCGGCCTCAAGGAATTCGGCAACATCTACACGCGCATCATGAACCCCACCACGGACGTGTTTGAGAAGCGCGTTGCGGCTCTGGAAGGCGGAGTGGCGGGTCTGGCAACGGCCTCAGGTCAGGCGGCGGAGACGCTGACCCTCACCACGCTGGCCAGTGCGGGAGAAGAAATCGTCTCTACCACCTCGCTCTATGGCGGCACCTATAACCTCTTCCACTACACATTCCCGCGCCTCGGCATCACCGTGCGCTTTGTGGACGCCGACGATTTCGACGGCCTCCGCGCGGCCATCAATGACAAGACGCGGGCCATCTATACTGAGACGCTCGGCAACCCCAAGCTGGATGTTGCAGACATCGAGCAACTGGCCGCGATTGCGCATGAGCATGGCCTGCCGCTGGTGATCGACAACACCACGCCCTCGCCGGCTCTGGTGCGGCCGATCGAGTGGGGCGCGGATATTGTGGTCAACTCGGCAACCAAGTTCCTCGGCGGTCACGGCACGGCCATCGGCGGCGTCATCGTCGATGCAGGCAAATTCGACTGGGCAGCCTCTGGGCGGTTCAAAAGCTTTTCCGAGCCCGACCCCTCCTATCACGGTCTTTCCTACACCGAGCAATTCGGCCCGCTCGCGTTCATCCTCAAGGCCCGCGTCCAGGGCCTGCGCGACACCGGCGCGGCGCTCTCGCCGTTCAATGCGTTCCTGCTGCTTCAGGGGGTTGAAACGCTGCATCTCCGTTTGGAGCGCCATAGCCAGAATGCGTTGGCCGTCGCGCAGCACCTCGAGAAGCATCCCGGTGTGGAGTGGGTCAACTATCCAGGCCTTGAGTCCAGTCCCTACTATGCGCGGGCGCAGAAGTATCTCCCCAACGGGCGTGGCGCGATCGTGACCTTCGGCATCAAAAAAGGAAATTCGGGGGACGCGTACGAAGCAGGGAAGAAGCTCATCGATGGGCTGCGATTGTTCTCGCTGCTGGCCAACATCGGAGACGTCAAGTCACTGGTGATTCATCCTGCATCGACGACCCACCAGCAGCTCTCGATCGAGGAGCAGGCGTCGACCGGGGTTACGCCGGAGCTGGTCCGGCTTTCCGTGGGGATCGAGGACATTCGCGATATTCTGGCCGATCTCGACCAGGCCATCGAGGCGGCGAATGGACAGAAATTCGAGGCCTCGCCGTCAACCGCAGAACTTGCTGCACAATGAGCATCATGACTGAAGCTCGCTTATCGGCCGACGGAAAAGAGCCTTCACCCGTGGCTGGGGCCAAGACGCCTCAGCCCACCTACGAAGGCGACTTTGTGCTCGACGAGCACCTGCTGCTGGATTGCGGCCGCACCCTGGCCGGTCCTACGCTGCACTACGCGGTGTATGGCCGGCTGAATGCGGCTCGCGACAACGCCGTCCTCGTGTGCCATGCACTCTCAGGCTCGGCGCAGGTGGGGTCGTGGTGGCCGGAGATTCTAGCGCCGGGCGGAGTCTTATCCCTTGAGCACGATTGCGTGATCTGCGTTAATTTGCTCGGTTCCTGCTACGGGTCGACGGGGCCAGGTTCGGTGGATCGTGAGACGGGCGAGGTGTACGGGCCGGACTTTCCGCTGATTTCCATCCGCGACAACGTTCGGGCGCAGGCGCGCCTGTTGGACTCTCTCGGCATCAAGAGGCTCCGCCTGACCCTGGGCGGCTCCATTGGCGGCATGCAGGCCCTGGAGTGGGCAATTCTCAATCCGGAGCGGGTCGAGCGCGCGGTCATCATCGCTGTGGCGCCGCTCTCGGCCATGGGAATTGCGCTCAATCATCTCCAGCGCAAGGCGATCCAGCAGGACCCGGAATGGGCCGGAGGGCACTATCTGCCGCAGCGGCCTCCGCGCCGGGGGTTGGCGCTGGCCCGGCAGATCGGCATGCTCAGCTACAAATCGCCGTCCCTGTTCGAGGAGCGATTCGGCCGCAATCCCAACCGCAATGGCGAAGACCCGCGCGCCTTGGATGACCTGGGCGGTGGCTTGATTGGCGGGCGGTTCGACATTGCCGGCTACCTCGACCACCAGGGAGAGCGCTTCATCGATCGCTTCGATGCCAATGCCTACCTCGCAATTATGCGGACCATGGACACGTGGGATCCGCTCCATGGCTTCGCCTCCCCGACGGAGGCATTCAGCCGCATTCGCGCGCGCCTCAGCTTTGTGGGCATCAGTTCGGATTGGCTGTTTCCGCCCGAGTCGGTGCGGCACTTTGCCTACACAATCCGTGCTGCCGGCGTGCAGGCCGACTATCGGGAGATGAACAGCGATCATGGCCACGACGCCTTTTTGGCCGAACAGGCCGAGCTCGTAAAACTGCTCGAATAGGCTCGCGTCCTGGCTCCAAAGTTCATATCGAGAATGGACCTGTCAACCTGAGCGAAGCGTACTTCAGCGGAGTCGAAAGCCTGCCCTGAGCGTGGTCGAAGGGGACCTGCTTCTCGGGAGCCTATGACCTGGGCATCCGCGCCGAACAAATGCGAAGAACGCCAGAGGCGGGAAGCCAGGACCTCGACCGCCCAAAGCGCTCAGGAACTGTTTTCCCTGATTCGGTGTCTAAGCCTTTATGCGGCGCTGGGGCGGGGAACACGAAAGTACTTGGTCGAGGAGATTGAGGCTGTTTTCGGGCAGAACTGGGGAAATCTCCCGAAAAACATGCCTATTGAACCCCCGCAACCAGCGCTCAAAGAGCCTCCTTGGCGCCGGCGCCCAGGGCGATTCCGCTTTTCCTTCACAAGTCTGCTTGTCAGAGGCGGCCGGGCTTTCTATAATCCTCGCAACACCGCAGCTTCAGCCGTGGTATCGTTTACCCGTGTCCCAAGTACTCAACCGCCGAAGAAAAACCGTTGGGTTTTCAGCGAGCGGGTGCTTGAATATTGATCTCCATTTCGAAATTCCCAGGAGCACTGAATGAAGAAGTTTGTTCTTGCGTTTGTGATGGCCATGGCGAGCATCAGCCTCGTTCCCGCGCCCACGCTACGAGCCCAGGATCTATCCATCAAGGATCCGGCCGAATATAACGCCTACTCCCTGGCCAGCACCCAGGCCGATCCCAAGGCCAAGGCCGCAGGGCTGGAGACCTTTCTCACAACCTACCCGCAGAGCATAGCCAAGACGCTTGTTCTCAATATGCTGATAGATACCTACCAGCAGTTGGGCGACGCCGATCATGCCTTGAGCGCTGCCACCCGGCTCCTCCAGGTGGACCCTGCCAACATGAAGGCCATCGTCATTTCAGTGGCAATCAAGACATCTCAATGCAAGAAGAACGTGGATCCGAAGACGGGTGACCTGACCGATCCTGCGCCGTGCGACGATGCCTCGGCTCTGGCACAGAAGGGCCTGGCAGCCACCAAGCCAGCTACCGGTGTATCGGACGACGACTGGAAGAAGCAGACCGCTGTGGCCAACCCGATCTTCCATTCCTCCATCGCTCTCGATGACGCGCTTTCCAAAAAAGACTTCAAGGCAGCCGTCGGAGAGTACCGCACAGAACTGATGCTGCTCCCGCCCGATGCAACGACCGTCCCAGGCATTGGAATGTCAGATACGCTCAACCTGGCCGAAGCATACATCAAGGAGACTCCTCCGGACGCCATGGACGCAGTGTGGTTCTATGCCCGTGTCCTCAATTTTGCCCCAGCAGGTTTCAAGCCCCAGATCGAAAAGAAACTGAATTATTGGTACAACAAGTTCCACGGGGGCATGGATGGGCTGGATGCGATCAAGACCCAGGCCGCTGCCACCGAGTTTCCCCCGGGAACCCTGGTAATCACCCCGGCTGATACGCCTGCCCAGAAGATTCACAAGATCCTGGCCAACACGACAGACCTGAACACACTGGCCCTTGCGGATAAGGAACTTGTGTTGGCATTCGGCTCCAAGGAAGATGCCGACAAGCTGTGGGCGCTGATGAAGGACAAGGAAACACCCGTCCCTGGAGTTGTAATCGAAGCAACGGCCTCGGTGATCAAAGTTGCAGTCACTGACGACGCGAAGCAGTCCAAAACTCCCGACTTCATCGTCAACCTGAAGGCGCCGCTCGCGGACAAGGACATTCCTGCCGCGGGTGCCGATTTCGGTCTTAGCTCCAAGGGGCTAGCCGAACTGGACGGTACCTATGACACCTACACCCAGATTCCCGGTACGGACACGGTGGCGCAGTCGGCGCAGATTGTGCTTCGCGACGCGACTGTTGTGCCGTTAAAGAAGACGACCCCGGTTCACAAGCCGGTCGCCGGTCATCGTCCAGCCGCGCATTGATCGCGTCGTCTGTCGATTGACTCACGCTCGCGCCGGGTTTCGTAAGATCCCGGCACAGAATTTCGCTTCTGGGAAAACTTTGGGAATTATGAAAGGCAGCCTACCTCAGGCTGCCTTTCGTTTATCTGTGAACGGTTCATCGACCGCTTGTGCCGCAAGCTGCAAAGAAGCGTGGGCTTTACAGGCTGCGGGAAAACTCTGCATCTCGAGTGAAATCGAAGGAGGGCATCCCGCAGGGGCTAAAGCCCACCTTTATTTTCAGCTATTTGCGGCACGACTGAAGTCGTGCCCTTTCAAAGGAACAGGAGTCTTTATACAGGTTCTTAGAGGAACCAATGCAAGGTCATTCCCCCAGCATAATCCGCTGAATGTCGCTTGCCCGCCCGGTCACCGGATCGCATGTAACGAGTGCCGCGCACATCTTCGGATTCCCCTTGGCGGCCTCAAACTTCCCCGGCATGCCGGTCAGGAACTTGTGCAGCACCAGCTCCTTCTCGACACCGATCACGCTGTCGTACGGTCCGCTCATGCCCACGTCTGTCTGGTAAGCGGTTCCCCCCGGCAGCACCCGCTGGTCGGCCGTAGGAATATGGGTATGGGTGCCCAGCACCGCTGTCACACGGCCATCGAGATGCCAGCCCATGGCCACCTTCTCGCTGGTAGCTTCCGCATGAAAATCCACGAGGATCACTTTGGCTTCAATCCCGCGCAGAATGTCGTTGATGGCATGAAATGGATCGTTGGTGCCGTTCATGAACACCCGTCCGCCCAGATTGACCACCGCGTAAGGAACCCCCGTCTGCGTAGTTCCCTCAAACACCCCGTACCCCGGCAGTCCCTGCTGATAATTAGCCGGCCGCAGCACGCGACGCGGACGCTCCTGGCTATCCGGTGGCACAGATTTCAAATAGTCGATCAGCTCGCGCTTATCCCAGACATGATTGCCGGTAGTCAGCACATCCGCGCCCAGGTCGAACAGGTCCTCGGCAATCTGCGGCGTCACGCCAAACCCGCCCGCGGCGTTCTCGGCATTGATCACAACCAACTCGACGTCGTTTGCCTGGCGGACATGCCCAATGTGCTCGCGCACAATCTTGCGTCCCGCACTGCCAAAAATGTCGCCTACGAAAAGAACGTTCAAAAGCAGCTCCCAGCTATCAGCTATCAGCTTTCAGCTTTCAGCCAAAAGCCCACTGTTCCTATCAAAAATAGACCTGTCATCCTGAGCGCAGCGTACTTCAGCGGAGCCGAAGGACCTGCTTCTCGGACGTAGAAAGCACATCTCTCAGCCAACAGGTTCTTTAGTTCCCTGGTCCCTGACCCCTGATCCCTGATCCCTGTTTCTCATCAGCGGAAACAGAATTACATCGCGTATCGACTTCGACCCCGTCAGCAGCATCACCAGCCGGTCCACGCCCAGCCCTTCGCCACCCGTCGGAGGCAGCCCATACGCCAGCGCCCTGACATAGTCTTCGTCCATCTGGTGCGCCTCGTCATCCCCGCGATCGCGCTCGGCAAGCTGCTCGCGGAAGCGCTTTTCCTGCTCCACCGGATCGTTCAGCTCGCTGAATGCGTTGCCTAGTTCAAAGCCGCCTGCAAAAAACTCGAACCGCTCCACGTGATCGGGATCATCGGGCTTCTGCTTTGAGAGCGGGGAGACAATGGTCGGATAGTCGTAGATGATGGTGGGCTGAATCAGGTTCGATTCGACTACCGCTTCGAAAAGCTGATAGATCACCTTTCCAAGCGGGTAGCTCTCGTCGTTCAAGTTTCCTGCTAGCTGTTCGATCAAGCCTGCGGTCTTGATGTGAAAGCGAATGGATTCCCTTTGGCCAGCATCCGCCGAGATATTGATCGCGTCAGAGAAAGGAGCAGTGAGGTTGCGATAATGGCTTGCAAGGCTACTCACGGACTTCAGCAGTTCATAGCGATTACTAAAGTCAGATAATTCTGGCCGCAACTCTGGCCCTCGGGGCCAGTTTTCAATGATGGCCGCACGCATCGTCAGCCGCTGCCACTTGCCCAAGTCAATTTCTACGCCATTAAATGTAGTGACCGTAGTCCCATTCACCTCCTGCGCAACAAACGCAATCAATTCCTCGGTAATCTGCATCAAGTCGTGATAGTTCGCATACGCCTGATAAAACTCAAGCATCGTGAACTCGGGATTGTGCTGCGTACTCACGCCTTCATTGCGAAAGTTGCGATTGATCTCGTACACGCGATCCAGTCCGCCAACCACCAGCCGCTTCAGGTAGAGTTCCGGCGCAATGCGCAGAAACAGATCCTGATCCAGCGCGTTGTGGTGTGTCTTGAACGGCCGCGCCGCCGCACCGCCGGCCACCTGCTGCATCATCGGGGTTTCCACTTCAATGTAGCCGCGCTCGTCGAAGAACTGCCGCATCGCCTTCAGCGTTTTGGCCCGCTTCACAAAAACTTCGCGGCTCTCCAGGTTGCTGAACAGGTCGACATACCGCTGCCGGTAGCGCAACTCCACATCCGCCAATCCGTGGAATTTTTCCGGCATCGCCAGCATGGCTTTCGCGAGGAATGTCAGCCGTTCCACACGAACCGTCAATTCGCCCGTATGCGTCCTGAAAAGGTAGCCGGAGACGCCGATGTGGTCGCCCAGATCCAGCAGCTTGTAAAGCGCAAATCCCTGCTCGCCGACGGTGTCGAGCCGCACGTAAATCTGCAGCCGTTGCCCATTCTGTTGCAGCGTCGCAAAGCCTGCCTTGCCCTGTGCGCGAACCGCCATAATGCGCCCGGCAACAGCCAGAGTAACCCGATTGGCCTCCAGGTCCTCCGCCGTCGCCTCGCCCCACTTAGCGCGCACATCAGGCAGGGTATGCGAAGCAGGGAACTGGTTGGGATAGGCCGCCTGGCCCAGCTTCTCGATCTCCTCGAGTTTTGCCTTGCGCAAGTCGAACAAGCTGCGCTCAAATTCCGAATCGAACACGTGTCTTTCCTTCCAATTTAGGACCAAAGCCCAAAAGGGAAGTATACCCGCTGAACGGTCAGCCCTGTATGCTGAGGAAGAGCCTCAATGCCCTTCAACCGCCCCATCCCCGACCGTGATCCGCCCAAGCAAAGCTCTGGTGGATTCCAGGCGCTGGTGCAGGCGGAGAAGCTGACGCAGATCGCCGTGCTGCTGCCATCCGCAGCGTTTATCGGCTGGCTGTTGGGGGCCTGGCTCGACAGCAAGCTGCACACCGGGTGGATCTCCCTGGCGGGCATTGTTTTTGGCGGCGTATCGGGGCTGGTCTACGTGATTCGGCTGGCGATCACGACGATGAACGAATCCGGGAACGGGACCGGGACCGGAAAGGGAAGTCCCGACATCAAACCATGAATCAGGAAACACACCCGATTGCCAACCTCACCAACGAGGCGCTGCAAGCCCTGCTCAAGCGGGCCATCCGCGACACGCTGATTCTAGGCCTGATTCCCGCGCTGGTGCTGCTGTTTGCCTCCGGCTGGCGCGACGCGGCCATGATGGCCGTGGGGGTCTTGATTTCGGCTGCCAGCATTTTGGAGTGGCAGCGGCTGATCCGGCTGATCAATGCCAAAATGGACAACAAGAAGACTCCCCGAGGTACTCTGCTGGTTGTCACTTTCTTTGTGCTGAGGCTCACCGTGTTTGCCGGGTCGATTTATGTTAGCCTAAAGTGTTTCCAGGGCTCGGTGGTGGCGCTCCTTTGCGGTTTGGGCTTGGCGTTTGTGACGACAGCCTGGGAGGCGCTCAAGTTGCTTCGGGACTAAAAGCCGTAGCGAGGAGCCGCGGCAAGCACGCGCCGGAAACAGAAAGACTCAAGGATCGATGCCGGAAACTTTTCTTCTTGTCCGCTTGCTGAATGACCTTCTCCTGGGGATTGAGGTCAGGGGGTATCAATCGATTGGCGTGACTCCCGCGGAGGCCGCCCAGAAGGCCATCAAAGTCAACCAGGCGCTGGGGATGGAATTGCTGGTCGTTGCCGGCTTGATCGCCTTTTTTCTGCTCGTGAAATTGACCTTATCGGTGGAAAAGCCTAACCCCGCGCAGCAGATCGCCGAGATGGTCCACGAGTTCACCGGCAGCCAGGGGGAACAGGTCATCGGGCACGGTTACGAGCGTTTCCAGCCATTTGTGACCTGTATTCTCCTTTTCGTCCTGTTGAATAATCTGACGGGATTGATTCCCGGCATCGTCACACCTACCAGCCTGCCATCGGTGCCTCTGGCCCTTGCCGTGCTCACCTTTGTCTTCTACCACTATCACGGTTTCCGCGCCAATGGAATTGGCTATGTGAAGCAGTTCCTGGGGCCGGTGTGGTGGATTGCGTGGCTCTTGTTTCCCATCGAGATCATCTCGCATTGCGCGCGCATGATGTCGCTCACCATTCGTCTTTACGCCAATATGTTCGCCAGCGATCTGGTGACGCTGGTCTTCTTTTCGCTGGTCCCGCTGGCCCTGCCGGCGGCCTTTCTGGGCCTGCACTTTTTCGTCTCGTGCATTCAGGCATACATCTTCATGCTTCTGTCGATGATTTATCTGTCGCAGGCAGTCTCGCACGAGCACTAGAGTTTTTCTTTTTACCACCCTCGTCCAAAGCGAGGAAACGAATTCGCCGGAGAGCGCTTCCGCTCCGGGTCAACGAACGGCCGCAAGCGTGAGGGGGCCAGCACGGTGAGCTTCAACCACCCACTGGCGGCCAATTTCAAAGGAAGCAGGAGGAATATGCGGAAACTTCAATATCTCTTCGTGGCTTTGGCGGCTCTTTGCTTTGCCGTCCCGGCTTTTGCTCAGGCCGGCGGTTCGACGGCCATCGACCTGGTGCCGATCGGAGCCGGCATCGGCATGGCGCTGGCCGCGGGTCTCTGCGGACTGGGTCAGGGCAAGGCAACTGCTTCGGCCACGGAAGCGCTGGCCCGCAACCCCGGCGCTCGCGCTGGAATCATGACGCTGTTGGTGCTCGGCTTGGCCTTTATCGAGTCCCTTAGCCTGTTCACCATGGTCATCATCTTCGCCAAGGTGAAGTAAAACCGGCTCCAAGACAGCAAAGCGGCCTCGCCCCTTCCTGGGTGAGGCCGCTTTGCTGTGTTGGGATTTCTTGATGAAATGCTTTTTCGCAGGGAGCAGTGGCCTTCAGGCCACTGAATGTTGGCCCAATCAACAGGGCTTCACAGGCTGCGGAAAAACTCGGGGTTCTGCGCAGAAGCGTCAGAATCCATCCCTCAGGGGCTAAAGCCCGCCTCATTCTATTGCACTTGTTGGCACGACTGAAGTCGTGCCCTTTCATAACGCAGCCAAATCGTACTTTTTCCGCTGCCTGTAAAGCCCACCTTTATTTTCGGCTATTTGCGGCACGACTGAAGTTGTGCCCTGACACTTCATGTCTCTCCCGTTGAGTTTTTCCGCAGCCTGTTCAGCCCCGGGGCTCTTTCGCCAACCAGCTGCCTATGAACAAGGCTGGTTTAGGGTTCAGGTTTCCCGTTCTTGCGATAGAAAAAAATCGCAAGAACGGGGCACGGAGCTTTGGTGGCGGGTGTAGCAAGGCGTTCATGACAGGCGTAACTCGACGCGGCGAGTTACGCTGCTCCTAATGCCCCGCCTGCACACTCGTCGCCGGAATCGATCGCAGCAACTGGATCGCCTGCTTGTAACTCAAATCCGGCGCCAGCGGAACAAACTCGGTGTAGTTCTGCTCTGAATTTGAGTTCTTCGCCTTGAACAGAATCCGCCCGTTCATCACCAGCTTCAGGTGAACGATCCGCCACTGATGCCCGCCCACATCCGCCTGATCGATCTGGACCCAGCCGCCCTTGTCCAATTCGCCCAGAATCCCCAGGCCAAAGTCCTTATCCTGCTGCAAACTGCCCGCCAGACGCACCACACGCTCCTGTACGGGGTCGATCCAAATCTCCCCAGCCATCGCGGTCAGCACGCCCGTCTCCAGGTCTGGCGGGTCGAATTGCGGGTTGGGCTTAAATGAGAACTTTTCCACCGTCCCCGCGGGCGTTGTTGTCGTCCCGGCGAACTGGTATAGGAATGCCGTCGGCAGCACGCGCAACACCTTCAGCGCGCGTGCCGTGTCGCTATCCTCGCTCTGTTTGCGGTGCTGCTGCAGGCTGGGATTGGCCATCAGCGCGTCCAGACGCGCCTGTTCCTTGTCTTCGTCGGCCGGGCTCAGCGGCCGGTCGTCGATCTCGAGCAGGCGAGCCACATCGCCTTCGTGCGTTTCAACAATTTCCTTTGTCGATGTCAGCCGCGGACTGGTCTTGTGCAGCCGGTAGCGCATCGGGTGGCTCATGTGGGTCAGGTCCTGCGCAGCCCGAGATTCCTTGGCGAGCGCCCGCGGCACCAGCGCCTGGGCTTGCGAAGGCGTGAGAGCAGGCTGAGCCGGCTGAGCCTGCAACGGGAGACCGGACCACGAGAAAAAAACGACAAGCGGCAAGAGGCTGCGCACTGGGTATAGTTTACCGGCCATCGACGACCTGTGCGCGCCATTTCGAATTCATCATTTGTTAGACGCGGTAACAATGCGAGGGATTCCAGGATTGAAGCATACCGGCCCGGTTGCGTATAGTCTGGGGCAGGGGGTTTTTTCTCCCCGGAAGGAATACCATCATGGCAGGGGAGAATACTCCAGCGCGCATCGGCAAGAGCGTAATTATTTGCGGCGAAGTAAAGGGCAGTGAAGACTTGATCGTGGATGGCCGCGTGGAGGGGACCGTCAACCTTTCCGAGAGCCGTTTGACCATCGGCCCGAATGCGAATGTGGCCGCGGATCTATCCGCCAAAGACGTTTTGATTCTCGGCCACGTTCACGGCAACGTGGTAGCCAGCGGGCGGGTGGAGTTGCGCGCCGGCTGCGTCGTGGAAGGCGACATTCGCGCACTGCGGCTGGCAGTGGAAGATAACGCCATCTTCCGCGGCAGGGTCGATTTGACGCAAGGCGCTACCAAGGCCCCCGAAAACCCCAATGGTCCACCGGCGGGCGGGACCTTTTGAAGGGGTGCTCGAATTCCAGCCTGCAAGACACTTACATGTTTGACCGCAAGGGGATTTCAAGTTGCTAGGCCGTTGGTTCGAGAAAAAGCAGGACAGCGGCGCTCCCGCGTCCTCGCCCGGATTTACAGGACCGCGAGTGCCGCGCCACTCCCATGGCTGGGCGCTGTTGCGCAAGAGGCTTGAGGCCGAACCCGGCCTGCGCATCATTGACGTCGGCTATACATCGCCGGCAAATATCAATTACCTGACCGGCCTGGGCCACAGCGTCTTCCTTGCCGACCTGGTCCCCGATGCCTGCAACGGCGATTGGAAAAGCGGCGTGGATGAGGACGGAAATCCGATTTGGAACGTGACGGGATTTCTGGACCAGACGCTGAATTTTTCCGGGCGCACCTTTGACGTGGTGTTCTTATGGACCGCGCTGGATTATCTGCCTGAGCCCTTCGTTGCCCCCGTCGTCGCCCATCTCCATGCGTCCATGAACCCGGGCGGCCAGGTGTTCGCGCTTTGCCACACTCGAACCAAGGGCGAGGAAACGGTCTTTTGCCGATTCCACCTGACCCCGGGCGACGACGTCGATGTGCAGCTTGCCCAGTCATTTCCCATTCAGCGGGCCTTTACCAACCGGACCATTGAGAAGCTGTTCGCCGGCTGGTCGGGGCACAAGCAGTATCTGGCCAAGGACAGCGTCTCTGAAGTCATCATGACGCGGTAGGCATTGCAGGGCTCGAAGGGAGGGCCTGACACATGGACCTATTGAAGGGAACACACATCACCTGGCTGGGTCACTCGACCGTACTCGTCTCGACCGCCAAAGGCACAACCATTCTGATCGATCCGTTCATCGCCATGAATCCCAAGTACCCGAAGGATTTTGCGCTGCCGGAAAAGATTGACTACATCCTTCTAACTCACGGCCATATGGACCACGTCGCGGACACCCTGCCGGTAGCAGCCAAGCATGGATCTACGGTTGTCGCCATCTATGAGCTTGCCAATTACGTGGCGGGTAAGGGAGCAGCCCATACCATCGGGATGAATCTGGGTGGAACCGTGCAACTGGGCGATGTCGCCGCCACAATGGTGGAGGCTAAGCACTCTGCCGGAGTCCAGGATGAAGACGGGACGCACTATGTTGGAGTCGCCGCGGGTTATGTGCTTACCATCGAGGAAGGGCCTGTTCTCTATCACGCCGGAGATACAGCGGTCTTCGGAGATATGCAGCTGATTCGCGACTTATACAAGCCTGAAGTGGCCATGCTGCCGATTGGCGGCCACTTTACCATGGGTCCCAGGGAAGCGGCGCTCGCGGTGCGCTTCCTGGCTCCGAAGACCGTTTTGCCCCTGCACTTCGGGACATTCCCGCCGCTAACTGGAACGCCCGAGCAACTGGCTGCGCTGGTTGATTCCAGTATTGCGGTTGTGCGTTGGTTGCCGGGCGAATCTATCTAGCGTAGGCCACCAGAAATAGAGCCGTTTTCAATTCGCCCAGATTGATAGCCAATCGTTAAAGACCATCCCTCAGGGGCTAAACGGGCTGCGGAAAAACTCGGGAGTTCGGTCGAAAATGGCGGAAAGAGCCCGTCCGTGGCTAAAGCCGGCATTCATTCTGTTGGCGTTATGCGGGGGTTGAAACCCCCGCCTCCCTCCGACGGGAGTTTTTCCGCAGCCTGTAAAGCCCAGCTCGTTTTATGCCGTTTTCGGCACGACTGAAGTCGTGCCCTGACACAGTGCCACGCAGTTGAAACACTTGATTATGCACACTACCTAAGTCGCTAATCCAAGTTAGTCTCCGGAAGCCGCCTTCCTCTGTTCCGCCCAGCGCCGCTTCACGGCTTCAGCTATGCGCTTGCGTCCTTCAGGGGTAAGATTCCGCTTCTTTTTCTGGCCTGTTTTCTTGGCGGCTGGCGTCGCCTTGGCTTTCTTCGTTGCCGAAGCAGCTTTGCCGGTCAATAATGCGCGCGCATGTTGTAACTGAGCGATCTCCCGATCGATCTGCGTCAGAATCTCCGATACTCCCACAGTTCCTCCTATTCGATCCTTCATAAGTTGTCCAATTCCAGTTTGGCCTCAGGGGAAGAACGGGTGCGGGATAAATCTTTGGCCTGTGCAACACAATACTCAACTGTTCACTATTTTACAAACAAAAAATGCAGAAAACACGTAATTCAGAGGGTTCCTTGCAGATTTACTTGTGTATCTCCGCTTATGGAGCAGGTAAGTATCCAGCGCAAGCTCATTTTTGAGCAGGCATGAAAGCCGATGAGGGAGTTAGGCTCAAAGAGAGGGCTTTTGGACCGGATGGCCAGAGTGCTTTGGCAAATTGCCGCCAGGAAAGTTACAGAGGAAATCCGGGGTAGGTCATTCTCCCCAGGATGTTTCCTCAGAGTTAAGTCACGAAAGGCTAATCTTTAACTCAGGAAGCATGCGGAGGTCTGGGGGGAAGGGCCGGCTGTTTGGGGACTTCCGGAGAGGCGGTTGGTACCTGGCTGCCAAGCCGCAGTTTTGCCGGTGCTTCAGCGGCGCGATAGTTACGCAGGTCCCGAAGTATCTCCTGTTTCTCGCGGGCATACTGGCCGGCCATCCGTGTAAGTGCATAAGTGATGATGTCACTATGGTGCAGGTCCGGCATGGAGGGGTCGCGGCGCATATTCAGCCAAAGCCGGTGTACCAGTTGCACGTCGTCCGGACTCAGGTTCGGAGCGTGCGGTCCAATGTAGAACACCTTGACGTCGACGGCGGGATCCACGACATAGAAATTGAACTGACGCTTCGGTTCCGGCAGCGCCTCCCAGGCCTGCCCCATGTGAAACGCCTGGTCCTCCGCGGTCATCTTCGAGGAGACACTGGAGACAACGGACTCCACCTCCAGCGAATTCGCTCCTTGCACCAGCGCGGCAAACACATCGCCCGCGGGCACCACCAGCAGAGACACCTTTTTGCCAAAACTCTCGGCAATCGACACAGCCTTGGTGAACAGCATCTGCTCGTGCTCACTGAAGCTCTGGTCCTCGGCGCTCAAATATTCCGGTCCACCTACGCCCATGATGCGCACGCTGATGACCACAACATCCTGATCTTCCGTGCTGGTGCGGGCGAGTGTCCACTTGAGTGCGAGCGGATTGGAAGGGTCGCGCATGGTGACCATGATGCCGCCAGGGCGAATAGCCGCCGATTCGCTGCTGATCGTGTCCTGGTGTTCCAGTTGGAACTGGTCTTTCATTTGCCGTGCGGTGGCGGCATGCTTGCGCAGGTTTTGCCGCTCGGAGATGGTGAAGATGACGAAGAACGCGGCGGCAAAGAGAATGCCGGCCACCGTGGCAACCGACTTGGTGAACAGGTTGACCACGGCTACGGAGAGCAGAACAAAGAAGACCGAGAGCAGGCCAACAGGAACATCGGTTTTTCCAACCCGAATATTCGGTGGGACCTTCCAGCCGCGCTCGCCGTGATACTTCCACCGCAGCACCAGCATGGCTAGGCTGTTGAACGTGAACGACCAGATGACGCCGAAGGCGTAAGCCTCGCCCAGGGTGATGATGTTGCCCCTGGTTACGATAATCGTGGTCATCTGGAGGATGAAGACCAGGTTGACAATGCGGGAACTGGTGCCGAATTTGCGGTGCGGTTTGCGGAACCAGTCGGTCAGCACGCCGTCTTCAGCCACGCGCATCAGCACGCCTGTCGAGCCGATCATCGACGTATTGATCGCGCCCGACAAAATGAGGAAGCCCACCAGCACAACAAAAATGCGGAAGGCGATGCGCCAGAACATGGGCCCCACCATGTACATGGCTAGACCGGCGATCAGGTTGTCCTGGTAGATGTGCGTGCGCTGCCATGTAGGGATCAGCATGGAGGCCAGCAGGGTAGCTCCACCAGTGAAAATCAGGCTATAGATGGCAATGACGATTGCGGCCCGTTTCAGGTTCTTGAGTTTGGGATGCTCGATCTCGCGATTGACCTGGGCCAGGCTCTCCTCGCCGCTCATGGCCAGCACCGAGTGACCAAATGCCATGAGAATGCCAAACAAACCAAAGATCGGAACCAGTCTCGTCCCTTTCAGGAAGCCCAACGCATCGTCGCTGAAATGCAGGTTTCCCGCTGTAGGCGGCGGCGGAAGGTGAACGCCTTGCGGTCCCATGATCACGGAGAAAACGCCCCAGAGCAACAGAATCACCACCATCACCGTGGTAATCTGCATAACCCGCAAAGCCTTGCCGCTCGACTCCTCGATGCCCTTGATGTTCTGCCACCAGTAATAGATGGTCACAATGCCTGCGAACACCGCCGAGGTGTGGTTCATGTCGAACTGGAACGCGGCGCCGGAAGGGTCCATCAGAGCCGGCGGCAGCCAGTGGCTGGTGTTGGCCACCACCATCAACTCATTCATCAGGCCTGTAATATATTGCCCTGCAGAAACGCCCGAAATAGGGCCGGTAAGGATGTAATCGAACATCAGGGCGGAGACGCTGAGCTTGGCAAAGGTGCCGCCCAGGGCCTCCTTCACCACGCGGTAAACACCGCCGCGCGTAAACATGGAACAGCTTTCCACATAAACCGCGCGCACCGCAAAGCTGAACAACATGATGGCGAGAATGAACCAGGGCGCCGCCGCTCCGACAGCCTGTTCGGCGATGCCTCCAGCGTAAAACGCCGACGAGCCAAGATCGCAGAGCACGATTGCCGCAGCACGCCAAAAGGAAATGAACGTCAGCATCACCGAGGATGCCACGATGAGCCGTACGCGGACAGACGGAGGGGCAACGGTCGTGCGGGAAGATGCCATCGTAAAGGAGCCGGCTCGACGGCCGGCTATCTATTTTCCTGAAGAGCGCAATAACCCGCCGCCCTGCGGTGAGTTTATGTCCGAATCAAGGCAGAGTCAATCGGAATCGGAGGGAGCCTCACCCCGACCGCGATCGCAGCCATTATTCGTCCTTGCCGAACAGCTCTTTCCCGTCCTCGACGAAACTGATCAGCACCACCACAGAAGACCCGGCGAGGCCGACAAAGAACATAACTTCGAGAAACCGCATTCCAATCACGGCAATCAGCATAAACCCGATTGTAACCCGATTTCCGGCGTTAACGGCCAATTTCACCCGAATGCTATACACTCGCCCCTGTATGCAACGTTCTTTGTTGAACCTGGGCGCCTGGAAATTGTGGGCCGCGGCGGCGCTCTCCGCCTGCCTGCTGGAACTGCCGTTTCCCCTCGCCGGTCCGCTTCCCATCTGGCGAACGGTCTTTGCCTGGTTCGGCCTGGTCCCGCTCCTGTGCGCAATCCTCTCAAAATCAACCACCACCCATCCCCGTCCCGTGCGACGCGGTTTCCTTCTCGGCTATCTCTGCGGTTTTCTCTGGTACATGGGCAATTGCTACTGGGTCCGCGACACCTTGGCGAAGTACGGCGACCTGCCGGCAATTGTCCCTGTTCTTCTTCTCATCGGATATAGCCTGGTCCTCGGTCTCTATTTTGGCCTCTTCGGCCTCGGCGTGGCGCTGGTGCGGCAGGCAACCGGCAGCACGCGCCTCGCACTGGCCGCCGCGCCCGTTTTCTGGGCCGCCCTTGAACTCGCCGCCGCGCGCATTACCTCCGTACCGTGGGACCAACTCGGCTACTCGCAGGTCGACAACACCCTCGTAAACCAGCTAGCCCCTTGGACCGGCGTCTACGGAATCAGCTTTCTGGTCGTCGCTGTGAATGCCCTGATTGCCGGCGGCCTGGTCATCGATCGCTGCCCCCCTAGACCGTTCCTGCACGGACCGAAGCCATGGGGAATTGCCGGCGTTGTCCTCATGACCGTTGGGACTATCGGTGTATTTTTCGCGCCCCCCAGGCCCGCCGCGACAGCGACAGCCGTACTAGTGCAGCCTAATCTCGATGTAGCCGCCAACAATGCCTGGTCCGGCGCCGGCGAATGGGATCGGCACATCGCCGAGTTCACCAAGTTGGCCGGCGAACAGTGCAAGACCTACATCGCCGGAATCCCGCAGACGGATGCATCGATCGGCGAAATCGTATGCCCGCCGTATCCCACCCATCCCGACCTCATAGTCTGGCCGGAATCGCCCGCGCCCTTCGACGAAACCGACCCCAAATTTCAGCTTGCACTCTCCGCCATCGCCCGCGTCGAGCAGGCTCCAATCGTAGTCGGCAACATCGGCTGGGACTTCGACGCTCCAACCCAGCAATGGAACTATTACAACTCCGCGTTGATCGTCGCCGCCGACGGCAACAAAGTGGGCCGCTACGACAAAGTCCACCTCGTCCCCTTCGGCGAGTACATTCCCTTCCAGAACCTGCTCACCTTCGCCCACAAACTGACCGGCCGCGTCTCCAAATTCACGCGCGGAGTAGGCCCCAAGGTTTTTCGCTTGAACGGCCACAGGTACGGCGTCTTCATCTGCTACGAATCGGTGTTTGCGGATGAGATACGCGGGTTTGCTCAGTTGGGCGCGGAGGTTCTGGTGAACATCAGCGACGACGGCTGGTATGGAGACACGAGCGCGCCGTGGCAGCATCTGAACATGATGCGTATGCGTGCCATCGAAAACCGCCGCTGGATTTTGCGCGATACCAACAACGGAGTGACCGCGGTTATCGACCCTTACGGCGTCGTACGGCAGAGCATTCCCCGCCACCAGGTAGACGCGCTCCCCGCCCAGTTCGCCTTCCGCGACGATGTGACCTTCTATACCGCCCACGGCGACATCTTCGCCTGGCTCTGTGCCCTCCTCGGACTTGGCCTGGTAGGCTGGGCGGGAAGAAAACTTGTGCGCCAGGCAACCACGGGTTAGTTAGGCTTTGCGACAGAATAGGTGGGCTTTGTATCAGGGCACGACTTCAGTCGTGCCAATAAGCCGCCCATATGATCTCCGGCTTTAGCCGCTGCGGGAATACAACTTGCAGGAAACAAATACCGCAGGGGCTAAAAGCCCAACTTCTTTGTTGCCCAATTTACGGCACGACTAAAGTCATGCCCTGACGCACATCCTGTCAACGTTCGGGGAGCGATGAAGATGAAATGTCCCTTATGCGGCGCGGCCGAGTTGATCCACGATACCCGCGACATCCCCTATACCTACAAGGGCGAGACCACCATTTTGAAGTCGACAGGCGATTTCTGTCCGGCTTGCGGCGAATCCATCCACGATATGGAAGACTCCGAGCGCGTGATGAGCGAGATGCGAGCCTTTTCCCGGCAGGTCAACGCGGCTATCGTCGATCCGGAGTTCATCGTCAAGGTGCGCAAAAAGCTGGCGCTCGACCAGCGCGAAGCAGCAGAGATCTTCGGTGGCGGAGTCAACGCCTTCTCCCGGTACGAAAACGGCAAGACCAAGCCGCCTTTAGCGCTTGTGAAGCTCCTCAAAGTGCTGGATCGCCACCCCGAGCTGCTAGATGAGATCAAGGTGGCGTAGCTTAGAAGGGACGGGGAGCAACCCGGCTGGAGCATGATATGTCAGATGGAGTGCGTGTTTGGGCTGTCGACGAAAGCGATTCCTTGAAGGAACTCGAACTTTCGAAGCTGGACTACGAGGAACGAATCGAGAATTGGATATCCAACAACGTCTCGGTGCTCGTGCCTGAAGACTCTGGCCTACTGGTAATCGGACGCCAGGTTGCGACTGCCTTCGGCGGGTGGATCGACTTGCTTTGCATAAACGCAGATGGGGATCTTGTTATCGTCGAACTCAAGCGCGGCCAGACCCCTCGCGAGGTCACGGCTCAGGCCCTTGATTACGCCTCATGGGTCCAAGACCTTACGTTGCAACAGGTAGAGGAGATTGCAGCTGGGTATCTGAAGGGAAAGCCCCTCAAAGACGCGTTTGAGGACAAATTCGATAAAGAATACTCTGACGTCATCATTAATGGCCAACACTCGATCAAAATAGTTGCGTCGAAAATCGATGACACGACCGAGCGGATCATTCAGTATCTGTCCGGCAAAGGAATCGCCATCAACTTTGTGCGGTTCCATCTTTTCAAGGCCGCCGATGGCAAAGAACATTTGGTGAGGACATTCGTAGTTCCCCCCGGTCAAGCTGACAAATATTCCCGGAGACCCAAGCCGCATAGAAATCTCCAGGACAAACTTAACGATGAAACTTTTTCTGAGATCGTCCGAGAGTTTCTGAAGCAGCGGCTCTCCGATCCGAAGCAGGAACTGAACAAACCAAAACGTACTTTGGTGTATCGCGTCTTAGGTACGGTACGGTTTATCGTTTGGGTAAAGCAATCCGAACTCCATGTAACTCAAAAAGGCCGATTTGCTAAAGACGATGCATTTTGGCGAGACCATTTGTCGGCCCACAGTGCAAGACCCCGTCATCATGCAAAAGACCTCAGTTTTGTCCTCAACACCAGGGAAGATTACAAGTTCTTCCAAGACACGATGGATCGACAGGTTGCCGAATTTCGCTGGACAGCTGACGTTGACGGTGATGAAGAAGAAGAAATCGAGGATGAGGCGCAGTAATTCATCCATTTTTGAGCGTTCGGAGTACCTATGGCCGCAATCCAACCACTCACGCCCCGGCGTAAGCCTCAACTTCCCGCTCAATCGTTTTGCTCAGTTCAAGCCGGGCCTTTGACAGATCGTGCATCTGCTGAAGGTTAAGCCAGAACTCCGGGCTGTTGCCGAAGAACTTTGACAGGCGCAGCGCCGTGTCTGGCGTGACCGCTCGCCGTCCGTGAACGATGTCGCCAATGCGTGTGGCAGGGACGCGAATCTTCATTGCCAGCGCGTTCTGCGTAATGCCGAGAGGGAGAAGAAACTCCTCGCGCAGCATCTCGCCAGGACGCGTCGTAACTCGCTGCAACTTCCATCCCGTAGCTGGCTTTTTCATCGTCATTTTCATCCAATCTCCACTACCAGATTTCCAGCTTGAACGCGCGATATTCGCGAATCAACTCGAAGTCGGCGCGGTTGGATGTAATCAACGTTGCGCCTTGGGAACGGGCGGTCAGCGCAATCAGCACATCGAAGTGCAGATCGCGCAGCTTGCGGCCCTCGAATCCGTAATCTCGCTGCATCTTCTGGAGAAGCTGGCCAGACTCCAGCCAGTTCATCTCGGTCGGCGGAAAGATAGGGTACCTTCGCTCAAGCGCGCGCAGGAAGAGTTGCTCTGCCTGAGTAGTTGCTCCGCGCCAGAGTTCCGCGAGGACAACGGCAGAACTCCGCACCAAGTCGTCGAGAGAGGAAAAACGCTGGGCGTGGCAACCGGTGCGAAGGTCATCGATGAATATCGAGCTGTCGAAGATCACCATCTCATTTGTCGTAGTTTGCAAACTTCAGCTTGCCTTCGTTCTTTCGCATCAGCTCTTTGAAGCGCCGATTATCCACAATTTCTTTGAGCGCCAGATGCACCGCCTCAGTCCGCGACTTGGCGCCCAGAACCCGGACAGCTTCATCGGCCAGCTTCGTATCCAGTCGAATGGAAGTAATTGCTGTACTCATGCTCCGCTCCTCGTGTATTACAGATTGCATCATCAATACATACAAATGTCAAACGTGATTGGTGCCGCAAGTCCCGGCGGACACATTTGATAGTGGGTATGAATTTGCACTTTCCCATGAAGGCGATCGCGGTTGAACCAACCGGCGTAATGAACCTATCGGGTGATATTCTGGATCAGGTAAACAGAAAACAGTCACGCAATTCAAACCAAGTCAGGTCAGAAGAGCAAAATATGTCGTCGTTGAACGATCTCGAATTCGCATATGCTCCCGTGCGCGATCAAACGCGCGACCTGCGGGAGTATCTTTGACCCTGCTCGCATCCGCAGGGAACTCGCAGACATAGAAACCAAGCTCGCCGATCCAGCCCTCTGGAACGACCCCGCCGCCAGCAAACCTATCATGCGCGAGCGCAAGCGCCTTGAAACCATGGTCGCCGACGATGAGGAAATGCTCCGCCGCACCGGCGACATCGAAGCCTACTTCGAGCTTGCCAAAGAGGGCGAAGACGTACTGGCCGATCTAGAGCGCGACATCAGGGGGCTGTCCGCCTTTAACGAGGCGCTCGAAGCCAAGACCATGCTCAACGGCGAAGCCGACCCGCTGAATGCGATCGTCACCGTTCACCCCGGCGCCGGCGGTACCGAGTCCCAGGACTGGGCCGAGATGCTGATGCGCATGTACCTGCGCTGGGCCGAGCAGCAAGGCTTCAAGACAGAGATCAACGATTTGCAGGACGGCGATGAGGCCGGCATCAAGTCGGCCACCTTCACCATCCTTGGCGAGTATGCATTTGGCCAGCTTGCCGGGGAAAGCGGCGTCCACCGGCTGGTCCGCATCTCCCCCTTCGACCAGGCCAAGCGGCGGCATACATCTTTCGCATCCGTCTATGTCTCGCCCGAAATCGACGAAACCATCCAGGTCGATTTGAAGGTGGACGACCTGCGCATCGACACTTACCGCTCCGGCGGCAAGGGCGGCCAGCACGTCAACACCACCGACTCCGCCGTCCGCATGACCCACCTTCCCACGGGCATCGTAGTGCAATGCCAGAACGAGCGTTCGCAGCACAAAAACCGCGACAAGGCCATGAAGATGCTCCGCTCGCGCCTCTATGAATACGAGCTCGAAAAGAAGCGCGCCGTCAGCAAGAAAGTCGAAGACTCCAAGCTCGAAATCAACTTCGGCTCGCAGATCCGCTCCTACGTCCTGCAGCCCTACCGCATCGCCAAGGACCACCGCACCAAGGTCGAAGTAGGCGATGTCGATAAGGTGCTGGATGGCTATCTCGAGCCGTTTCTCCGAGGGTATCTGCTGGCCAAGCGGCGGGGAACCGCCGTAGCCGCCAGCGACGCAGACGACCTGGACATATAGTTGTTGAACTAGGGAACTGACCACTGAAAACTGACAACTGGAAACCATGACCAACGACCCCGACCTCATCGACGAAATGCTGCGCAACGCCAGGACCATCGCCGTAGTCGGCATGAGCGATAAGACCTGGCGCGCCAGCCACAACATCGGCCGCTATCTTGCGGCCAACGGCTACCGCGTGATTCCAGTCAATCCCGCGCTGACTGAGGTCCTCGGCCTGAAGTGCTATCCCGACCTTGACGCCGCACAAGCCGCTGCACAGGAAGGCAACAGCGCCGGCATCGACCTCGTCGACGTCTTCCGCGCCTCGGAGTACGTCCCTGGAATTGTCGACGATGTGATCCGGCTTGGTATCAGGTACTTGTGGCTCCAAGATGAAGTAATTCACGAAGAAGCAGTAGCCCGCGCCCGCGCCGCCGGAGTCAAGTGCGTACAAAACGACTGCATCTTCCGCGAGCACGCGCGGCGTATCGCCGGCTGATCCGCAGCTATAGTACTCTCGCAATTACTGTAGACCGAAAGCCACCCTGCACGCACCTCATGAGGACCGCACGAATTCCGAAAGTGCTCTAGCACGCAGACCGCACGTATTGGCCGCAACCGGCGCGGCGTATACTTCTCCCTACTTCAAGACGAGGAGCAAACAGGGCATGAAATCAATCGACCGCCTACGCTTGCGCACATCTTTCAATACGCGGCCCGTGCTTGCTCTTGTCTGCAGTCTGCTGGTTGCGCTTGCCGCCTTCGCACAGCAAGCCAGGGCCGACGACAACGAAAACGCCCATCCCACGCTGGCAATCGGTTCCCCTGCGCCCGCCTTTTCGCTACCCGGCATCGATGGCAATACGCACTCGCTCGACGATTACAAAGCGGCAAAGGTGCTGGTCATCGTCTTCACCTGCGACCACTGCCCCACGGCGCAGCTTTACGAGTCGCGCCTGAAAAAGATGGTGGACGACTACCAGGGCAAGAGCGTGCAGTTCGTCATGATCCAGCCCAATGACCCCGATGCCGTGCGCATCGACGAGCTGGACTACACCGACGTGAGCGACAGTTTTGAGGAGATGAAGATTCGCGCGGCCTATCGCCACTTCAACTTCCCCTATCTCTACGATGGCGCAACCCAGGCAACCGCCAATGCCTACGGCCCCAAGGCCACGCCCCATGTGTTCATCTTCGACGCCCAACGCAAGCTGCGCTTCGAAGGCCGCGTCGACAACAACCAGCGCGAATCGCTGGTCACCACCCACGATACCCGCGACGCCATCGATGCGCTGTTGGCGGACCAGCCGGTCGCCGTGCCGCACACCGGCGTCTTCGGCTGCTCCACCAAGTGGAAGTCCAAAATCGCCAGCGGGGCGGCATACATGAAGAAGGTTGAGGCTGAGCCCGTTGCGCTCGAGGACGCCACCGCCGATGAGCTCAAAAAGCTCCGCACCAACCCAACCGGCAAACTGCTCCTCATCAACTTCTGGGCCACCTGGTGCGGCCCCTGCGTGGTGGAGTTTCCTGACCTTGAATCCACCTTCCGCATGTACCGCTCTCGTGACTTCGAAATGGTAACCGTGGCCACCAACATGCCCGATGAGCGCGACGGCGTCATGAAGTTCCTCCGCAGGCAGCATGCCAGCTCGCGCAATCTCATCTTCGCTTCCACTGACACCTATGCCATGCAGGCCGCCTTCGATCCCAAGTGGGAGTCCGGTGTCCCTTACACAATCCTGCTTGCGCCCGACGGCACGGTCCTCTACCGCCAGACTGGCGACCTGGATGTGCTCGCCCTGCGCCGCGTCATCCTGGCAAATCTCGACGATGCCGATTACAAGGGCCACCGCGCCTACTGGGCAGGGAACTAGCAGAGGCTCGAACCGTCAGCGCACTTTTTGCCCAAAGGACGACAAACCGGCGAAACTGATCTTGGCCTGTTCAGCAATTGTGCGGTTTCAAGCGACCAACCGCACCCGCAATGCGTCAAACCCATGAGCCTCTCTTTGCCCACGATGCGCCGTTCCCATCTCGCCTTCGCTCTTCTCCTGCCACTGTTTGCGGCCCTGCCCGCGGGCGCAGTGTCCAACTCCGCGGATGCTCCCCATGTCCATGTCCAACTGGTAGTTCCTGTCTCGGCACTCAACCGGGGCCAGGCAACTGACGCAGGCCTGTATTTCAAGATCGACCTGGGCTGGCACGTTTACTGGAAGAACGCCGGGGACGCCGGTGAGCCGCCGCACATCAAGTGGACCCTGCCGGAAGCCATCACCGCCGGACCGTTGCAGTTTCCCGCTCCGAAACGCCTGCCCCTTGGGCCGTTGATGGACTTCGGCTATGAAGACGAGGTGCTATTCCCGTTCACGCTGAACGCCGCGCCTACTGCCAAACCAGGCCCAGCAATCCTCCGTGCCAAGGTGGACTGGCTGGTTTGCCAGGCAAGCTGCATCCCTGGCAAGGCCGAGTTAGAGGTGACCCGCGAAGTGCTCGATCACCCCGGCAAGGCCGCTTCGGTCGCCTCCGACGCCAACCTGTTCAAGCGTCTAAGTGGCCGTCTCCCCAAGCCTTTACCGGCAACAATGAAAGCTTCCTTTCAACCCACAAAGGAAGGCTTCCGCATCTCCATTGCGACCGGCCAAAAGGAGACAGAAGCTGCATTTTTCCCCGCCGATCAGGACATCGTCGACAACCCGGCCCCGCAGAAGATCGCATCTTCTCCAAAAGGCCTGATTCTAGATCTAAAGAAAGACGCGAATCTTGCCGCAAATCCTCCAGAATTAAAAGGACTTATTGAGCTTTCCGGCGGCCGCGCCTATGAATTTGCAGCAACCCCGGCAACCGGCCTTAAAGCTGCCGACGCCGATACCCCAGCCGCGATCGCAACTCCAGCTCCAACCCAGCCCACACCAGTATCCGCCGCGCCTAACGCAACGCCGACGCCGCTCGCACCTCCTTCACTCGCCTCATCGACCATTCCATCGACGCCGGTCCAGCCAAGCCCCTTTTCCGCATCCGAGCTTCTACGCGCCACCGGCCTCGCCTTCCTCGGCGGCATTCTCCTCAACCTGATGCCGTGCGTCTTCCCAGTCCTGTTCCTCAAGGGCCTCTCCCTGGTCAACTCCGGCAACGAGGAGCGTCACCGCCTGAGAGTCCATGGATTCGTCTACGCTGCCGGCATTCTCATCTCCTTCTGGGCGCTCGTCGGCGTGCTCCTGGCCCTCAAAGCCGCCGGAGCCACGCTAGGCTGGGGATTCCAGTTCCAATCACCTGTATTCCTGTCGCTCATGGCCGGCTTGCTCTTCTTCCTGGGCCTCTCCCTGGCCGGCCAGTTCGAAATCGGCCTGACCCTCACCGGCGCTGGCGGCTCCCTGGCCGCAAAGCAGGGCTATACAGGCAGCTTCTTCACAGGCGTGCTTGCCGTGGTGGTCGCGACCCCCTGCACCGCGCCCTTCATGGGAGCTGCCCTGGGCTATGCGCTTTCCCAGAGTGCCGCGGTGACCTTCGCCGTGTTTACCGCCCTCGCACTCGGTCTGGCCGTTCCCTATGTGGCCCTGACGCTGCAACCAGCCTGGACCCGCATCTTGCCCAAGCCAGGCGTCTGGATGGAAGTGCTGAAGCAGGCAGTAGCGGTCCCAATCTTTGGCACAGCCATCTGGCTTGCCTGGGTGCTCGCCGGAGCCTACGGAGCCAGCCTGCTTGCCGCGCTCCTTGTCGGCTTCCTTCTCCTCGCCATCGCCGGCTGGTTCCTGGGCCGCTGGCCTGCCAGACGCTGGGCTGCCGTGGTCGCGTCGCTGATTGTTCTCGCGGTCATCGCCATCAGCGTTCTCGCGCCCCGCAAACTGGCAGCCGCGCCGGAAACTTCGTCCTCGCGGGCGAGTCAAGGCGGCTGGCAGCCCTGGTCAGCCCAGGCCGTGAGCCTCGCCCAGTCCGCAGGCCGTCCAGTTCTGGTCGACTTCACCGCCAAGTGGTGCCTCAGTTGCCAGGTCAACGAACGCGCCGCCCTTGAGCAGCCTGAAGTCGAGAAAGCCCTTCAGGACAGCAACGTCCTGCTCCTCAAAGCCGACTGGACCCGCTACGACGATTCCATCACCCAAGCCCTGAAGTCCATGGGCCGCAGCGGCGTTCCCGCCTACGCCCTCTACACGCCGGGGCAAGACCAGCCAGAGCTGCTCCCCGAAGTCCTGACCCCCGGAATCGTGATCGACGCAGTCAGCAAGCTTCGGCGCTAAGATTCGTTCTGGGAAAGCAAGCCGCCCAGGATACTGAAGGTTTTTCGCAAAGCACCGAAAATGCTACCGTAAGCAAGCCGGAGGGATGGATGGAGGATCTTCTGATTTGCGATGTTGAGGAGGAACTGGTGCGTGAGCTGGAGCGGCCAGGCACTTGATGAAGAGGATGAGGCTACCGCTCGCCGCGCGACCGGCTGATCGCCGGCATTGTCCTCGCCTCCCACGCAACTCTCGCCACGCGCAACGTCAAGCACTTCGAGGACATCGCATCGTCGATGGTGAATCCGTGGGAAGCTTAGGATTTAGAGAGCTTTGAGGCACTCGGCTAGTGGCTGTCAGGATGTTTCTGGCGCCAGTCGCTGTATTCTTTCTGCTCCTCCGGGGGCCGCTGATTAATTTCCTTATGGGCACGGTGGGTTTCGGCCTCCCACTTGTTGTAAACCACGGTCTCATTCGATGCCGGCTGGCTCGGTGCCGGCTGGCTCGGTGTCGGCTGGCTGGTAGTTTGCACAGAAGTGCTCGCAGGCTGGCAACCGGTGGTCAAAACAGAGGCCGCCATGGCGGCGCCAAACAAGCACATGCGGAGATTTCTGATCGGCATTCAATTTCCTTTTGTCCCGAGGCTTGGAGGGACCTGGCGATTGGATGCAAGGCCGATGCGGCCCGTTGCCAGTTTGCAACCGAAGCCTCTGCAGCGGGAAGCCGGATGCGCTCAGCCTTTGGGATGATTCGCGGCGCGAATCCGCCGAATCTCCACCATCCGCTGCGCCAGAAGTTTCTCCCGTCCCTCCTGCGTAGGCTCGTAATACGTATGCCCCCGCAACGATTCAGGCAGGCAATCCATATCCGCCACGCGCCCTTCTTCATCGTGCGCATACTTGTAGCCCTTGCCGTACTCAAGCTCCTTCAACAGCCGCGTAGGCGCATTGCGCAAATGCAGCGGAACCGGCTCCTGCCGCGTGTGTTCAATCTCCCCCTGCACCGCTCCCCAAGCCGTATAGACCGAATTCGACTTGGGCGCCAGCGCCAGGTAGACCACGGCTTCAGCCAGCGCCAAATCCCCCTCCGGCGAGCCCAGAAACTCCATTGCCTGCTTGGCGCTCAGGCACAGATTCAGCGCCTCTGGAGCCGCCAGACCAATGTCTTCGACAGCCATGCGCACCACGCGCCGGGCCAGGTACAGCGGGTCCTCCCCGGCAGCGAACATCCGCGCCAGCCAATAGAGCGAAGCATCCGCATCGCTGTTGCGCACGCTCTTGTGCAGCGCGGAGATCAGGTTGTAGTGCTCCTCGCCCGACTTGTCGTACATCAGCACCCGCTGCTGCACAGCCTCAACAGCCAAAGGCCGGTCAATGTGCCCAGTCGTTCCCGGAGCCTGCGCCAGTTGTGCGGCCACTTCCAGAGTGTTGTAGGCCGAACGGCAGTCTCCGCTCGAGTAGCTCGCAATCATCTCCAGCGCATCGTCGTCGGCCGTCAAACCCAACCCGCCCAACCCGCGTTCCTTGTCTTCCAGAGCCCGCCGCAGCAACTCCGCAATGCGCGCCTCACTCAGTGGTTGCAGCACATAAACCCGGCACCGCGAAAGCAGCGCCGAAATAATCTCGAACGAAGGATTCTCCGTTGTAGCCCCGATCAGCCGGATTGTTCCCCGCTCCACATATGGCAGAAACGCATCCTGCTGCGCCTTGTTGAAGCGGTGAATCTCATCCACGAAAAGAATCGTTCGCGAATGCATCTCAGCGGCCTGTCCCGCGGCAGCCATCACCTGCTTGATCTCCTTGATGCCGCTCATCACGGCGGAAAACTCAATGAAGTTGGCCTTCGTCGTCTCCGCAATGATTTTCGCGAGTGTAGTCTTGCCCACCCCCGGAGGCCCCCAAAGGATCATCGAACTTGTGTTCGTTGAATCCGGCCCGTCGCGTTCAATTTGCACGCGCAGCGGCTTGCCCTGCCCAAGCAGGTGCTCCTGCCCGCTGTATTCCTCCAGGCTGCGGGGCCGCATTCGCTCGGCGAGCGGCGCAGTGCGCAGTGTGCCTTTCGGGCCCTCCGGCTCGCCGTCAAAGAGGCTCATCGCAACCCCCCTCGCTGCCTTGATGCTTCATAAAGCAGCACACTTGCGGCAACCCCGGCGTTGAGGCTTTCCACCGGACCAGGGCAGGGAATGGTGATGGCTCCATTAGCCTGGGCAGCAATCTCCCGTGCCACGCCGTTACCTTCATTGCCGATCAGAAACGCGACCGCCTCGGCGAGGCGTGCGCTCTGGACCGGATCGGCCCCCTGGGTTGCAGCAGTGAGGATGCGGACCTTTGCAGCCCTAAGCTGTTGAAAGCACTCATCTGCGCCAACTGCCAGCAGCGGGAGCCGAAATACACTCCCGGCCGAGGCGCGCACCGCCTTTGGATTCCATGCGCTGACGGTTCCCGGCAAGCTCACCGCGCCGCTCGCCCCAAAAGCCTCCGCAGAGCGCAGAATCGTACCCATGTTTCCCGGATCCTGCAGCCCCGCCAGCACAACGATCAAGGCCGCTTTCCCCTTCGAACAATCGAGCAAGTCGTCCCAACTCCAATCCGGCGCTTCCACCAACGCAGCGATTGCCTGCGGTGCCTCCGTGGTCAAAACCGAGTCGAGCAGGCTCTTCGGCAGGAGCAGCATTTCGGTATGCGGCTCAAGAGGAATCAAGTCCAGCAACTTCTCCGCTCCTGCGGCAACGAATACACATGCAATGCGGATTCCTGCGCGCAATGCCTCCCCAACCAGGTTCGGCCCCTCGATGCCAACCAGTACGCGCCCATCATCGCCGGCCTCGTGCAGGGGTTGTGCCAGCGCGCGCCGCAACTGTTTGAGGCGGGAATTCTGTTTACTCTGTACAATTCGAAGTGGCATCGATCGGGAAACCTTGGAACGCTATGCCATTCTAAGCTGATTTTCCTGGCCGAGGCAGGTCGGTGAGCCAGCGCAACTTGCACCAGGGCTAGTGCTGTGTTAGTTTCCGTCTTTACGGTGTCTGCAACTCCAACGTTTTCACGCAGAGTGTGCCGTTCAAAAAAACGGCGAGTGTGAAAACGGTTCAGGGAACCGAGGTAAGCCTTCTTGTCCGCGGAGATCTTGCGCGTCCATCCCGATGAACCCCAGGCCGACCGGATCGATTACATCGTCTCCTGTCTGCGCAAAGGGGACGTTGTAGCCTTGCCTACAGACACCTTCTACGGACTTGCCGTGGACCCGGTGAACCTCCATGCCGTGGAGCGGATTTACCAGATCAAGACCCGGCAGAAGCACAAGCCCTTGTCGCTGTTGATCTCGGGTCTGGCCCAGGCCTACGAGCTGGCGCGGGATACCGACCCGATGCTCGACAAACTGGCAGACAAGTTTTGGCCCGGCCCGTTGACCGTGATTGTCCGCGCCGGCACCAAGCTGCCTCTGCGTTCCACCGCCAATACCGGCAACGTTGCATTGCGTGTGCCCGACGCAGCCATTCCCAGGGCAGTGGTGGAGCGATTTGGCCTGCCCATCACGGCCACCTCGGCCAACCTGCAAGGGGCTGCGGAGTGTACCCACGCAGCCTGCGTCCGGGACCAGATCGGCGACCGCATTCCGCTCATTATCGATGGCGGTCCAACCGGCCATTCTCTACCGACCACGATTGTCGATCTCTCGCTGGGACCGGGGCGCTGGGAAATTCTGCGCGAAGGCGCCATTCCCACGCACGAAATCGTCATGGTCCTGCAGCGCTGAGTTCACCGTGAGAGGGTGCGCATGAGCCGTGCAAACTCGAAGCCGCGTGGGTCGAAAATCCGTAGTTTTTTCTTTCGCGTAACGCTGCTGCTGTTTTTGGCCCTGGTTGTCGCGGTGCTGGCCTGGTGCCGCTGGGTCTATTGGCAAATCGAGAGCTACGCATCGCAGGACCAGGCTGCTCCCTCTGACGCGATCGGTGTTCTCGGCGCGGCGGAGTACGACGGCAAACCCTCCCCGGTCTACCGCGCGCGGCTGGACCACGCATTGGAGCTTTACCATCGCGGCATTGCGCCACTGATCGTAACGCTGGGCGGCAACGGCGGCGACCAGTTCTCAGAGGGCGCAGTCGGCCGTGAATACCTTGAAGGCCAGGGTGTTCCGGAAGAAGCCATCATCGCCGAAACCGAGAGCCGCAATACGGAAGAATCGGCGCGGAGAATCGCAGTCATTGCCCGTGCGAATGGTTTGCGGCGTCTGGTCATCGTCAGCGACGGCACCCACATGTTCCGCATTCACGAAATCTGCGCCGCCGAAGGCCTGAATGTCCTGACTTCGCCCCGCCCGCGTGTAGCCGTAGAAGGCGGCTCAGCCGAGACCGAGCGCATCGAGCACGAAATCCTCAGCTACACGCTGTGGCGGCTGCATCTGCACTAAGGCGCGATGCCGAATTGGCGGCGTAGCAACACAGATGGGTGCCCCATCCTTTCCGCTTTTTCCTGCGGAAAGGGTGGGAGACCACGAACCTACCCCACCCCTGGATGCGGCAAAACCGCTAGCAACCCCAGCGCAAACCCCGCCGCGCTCGCCGTAGACAAGAAGTTCACGGCATCGTTATTCAACCATCCGCGTCTCTCCAGCGTAGCCCCCAGCAAGCTATCGAAAAGCAGCCCAAAGACCCCACCGGCGCAGCTAACCCAGAACACGCCGGAGCTGCCCCGCATCGCCCAAGTCCCAATCCCAGCAACAACCCCGGCAGCCATGACTCCAGCGAGCGTGCCCACCAAGCTGATAGCTCCATCGGTCCCGCGATCGACAACTCGAAGAGTGGTAATCATTCGTGGCGTGCCGCCCAGCACCTGCCCAATCTCAGAAGAAACGGTGTCCGCGGCAGCTTCCGCCAACGCAGCCAGACAAGGCGCGATCAAAGTTACAGGCACAAGCGTCGCGGAGGAAAACCAATGCGTATCGATGAGCCACGACTGCACCAGGTCGAAGCAAACGATCGCCGCCACTCCCAGGTTCGCCGCCACCTGCGCCGCCGACCGCCCATGCCGTTTCTCAGCTGTCCCCAGGCGCTCCTTCTTTTCGCGCCCAAGCCGGGTAGCAATCCATGCCAGCAGAGAAACCGCCAAGACCGGCGGCAGCGCCGTTTGCCAAGGCTTATAGGGAAAAGTCACAGTAGAAAACATCAAGCTGGCCGTGATGACTGCTCCAGTAAATGCGCCCGCCAGCGTAGCCGCCCGCAGCTTCAGAACCACCAAAGCCAGCAGCAGGCTAAGCCCGATCGACCAGATAGCCACGGAAAGGAATTGGGTCGCCCACCAGTGGGTTTGCAGCACCAAACCGGCTCCTGCACAAGGCAGCACGAGGAGCAGAACAAGCTTCGATTGCCAGATGAGTTTCGATTGAGCCACGCCCCATCCTACCCTCTGAACCAGCCCAGAAACTATGCACATTGAAGGGTGCGGGATTCATCCCGTACGTTAGTGGCGAAATTAGGCCTCGGCTTTACAGGCTGCGGAAAAACTCGGGAGTTCGGTCGAAAATGGCGGAAAGAGCCCGTCCGTGGCTAAAGCCGGCATCCATTCTGTTGGCGTTATGCGGGGGTTGAACCCCCTGCCTCCCTCCGACGGAAGTTTTTCCGCTGCCTGTTCAGCCCCTGCGGTCTCTCTTTCCAGACGCCCAATCGCCTTCCGAAATCTCCTTCGTTGTCTTTGGAAGACCAACCGGCAAGCACCACATGCCCACAGCCAAACCACGCCGATACCTTTCCACCCCCCGCAACCGTCTAACCCCCGGCTGCCTGATTTACAATCACTTGAGTAAGCAGGAAACAAACTGAATGAGGCTTTATCCCATGAATTTAGGCCAGGCGCGCACGCGGTTGGTTCAAGGGGGCGCGGCGCTTGCCACCGTGGCCCTGATTGCCGGCTGCGGCAGCAACTATCGGCCCGTCGTCACGCCCGTAACGCCAAGCGGGCCAGCCGCACAACCCCAGTCCCTTGCGGTGGTAGTTTCGGCGCCGTCGCCCACTACGCCAGGCATTGCAACCGTCATCGACTATGCCGGTGACTCGGTTCTGGCGCTGGCGCCCATCGGTCCCGGTCCGCTCACGTTCACCATCGATGAAACCGGCTCCAACGGTTACACCATCAACAGCGATGGCACTTTGAGCAATTTCCCAATTTCCCAGAATCTCCAGGCCAAGCAGGTGGATTATACGACAGTGCCTTCCACCGCACA